>Ga0209257_1000376_pt1 | contig 89065 bp, 72 predicted proteins | sample AraplaCvi_mCL_r2_FD_184277 | JGI IMG/M metagenome (GOLD analysis project Ga0209257, IMG submission 184277) | Arabidopsis root microbial communities from North Carolina, USA - plate scrape MF_Cvi_mCL_r2 (SPAdes) (version 2) | ecosystem: Host-associated > Plants > Roots > Endosphere | place: USA...
TCTGCATCCAACTCCCCCTCGCAATTGGGAGTCTTCTTCAGAATCCATCTTCCAGGCAGATGCAACAACCCTCCCTCCGCCATATGCGATTCCCCTGCCTCTTTAGGGGGAGGGTTGGGTGGGGGCATGCAGCCTGAGCGTTTGCCGTGTGCGCTCGGTGGAAGATCCAGCCTGCTATACCAGCAGCATCAGCGACCGTCCCGGCAATTCCAGCGGCCCCTCCGGCAGGCCTTCGGACTTCGCGTCCGGGTTGGCGGTGTCGATGATCGGTTTCCAGGGATTGCCTTCGCGCTCCGGCAACGTGAAGGGCACGGTGCCGTCGTGCGCATTGTAGAGGATGAGCACGTCCTGCCACTTCTGCGAATCCTGGGGCGGTGAGTCCAGCGCCGCATCGGGATAGCGCAGGCGGAGGCCGATGGTCTTGGCGGTGGGCAGCGCCCATTCCTCTTCGGTCTGGTCGCCGCCGCCGGGATTGAGCCAGCTCACGACCAGGCCGTCGCGAAAACTCTGGCGGCGCAGGATCGGCTGCTCGCGGCGATACCAGGTGAGCTTGCGCAGAAAGTCGGTGAGTGCCCGGCCTTCGTCGCCGATCTTCTCCCAGTCCAGCCAGTTGATCGCGTTGTCCTGGCAATAGGCGTTGTTGTTGCCGTCCTGGCTGCGGCCGAACTCGTCACCGGCGAGGATCATCGGCGTGCCGTGGGAGAGCAGCAGCGTCGCGAGGAAATTGCGCATCTGCCGCGCTCGGGTCGATCTGATCTCCGCGTCTTCGGTCGGGCCCTCGGCGCCGTAATTGTAGGAGCGGTTGTCGGAATGGCCGTCGCGATTGTCTTCGCCGTTCGCCGCGTTGTGCTTCTCGTTATAGGAGACGAGGTCGTTCAAGGTGAAGCCGTCATGGGCGGTGACGAAGTTGACCGTCGCCCAGGGACGGCGGCCGCGGATGTCGTAGATGTCGCCGGAGCCGGTCACGCGCGCCGCGAAGTCGCGCATGATGCCCTCGGTGCCGCGCCAATAGTCGCGGACGGTGTCGCGGTATTTGTCGTTCCACTCGGCCCAGCCCGGCGGAAAGCCGCCGACCTGATAGCCGCCGGGGCCGATGTCCCAGGGCTCGCCGATCAGCTTCACGCGGCTCAAGATGGGATCCTGGCCGATCGCGTCGAAGAAGCCGCCGCGCTGGTCGAAGCCGTTGGGCTCGCGCCCGAGGATGGTGCCGAGGTCGAAGCGGAACCCGTCCACATGCATCTCGGTCGCCCAATAGCGGAGCGAATCCAGGATCAGCTGCAGCACGCGGGGATGCGAGGTGTTGAAGGTGTTGCCGGTGCCGGTGTCGTTGATGTAGTAGCGCGGCTGGCCCGGCATGGTGCGGTAATAGGCGAAGTTGTCGATGCCCTTGAAGGAGAGCGTCGGCCCCATCTCATTGCCCTCGGCGGTGTGGTTGTAGACCACGTCGAGGATCACCTCGATGCCGGCATCGTGGAAAGCGTGCACCATGTTGCGGAAGCCGGCCAGGCCCTGCGGTCCGACATAGCGCCCGGCCGGGGCGAAGAACGCCATGGAGTTGTAGCCCCAGTAGTTGTGCAAGCCCTTCTTCAGCAGATGCTCGTCGTCGGGGAAGGCATGGACCGGCAGCAGCTCGATGGCGGTGATGCCGAGGCTTTTCACATAGTCGACGACGGCCTTGTGGCCGAGTCCCTCGAACTTGCCGCGGAGCTCCTGGGGGATCGCGGGATGGAGCTGGGTGAACCCGCGCACATGGGTTTCGTAGAACACCGTCTCGGTCCAGGGAATATGCGGCCGCGGATCTTCGCGCCATTCCTTGGCCTCGGGGTCGATGATGCGGCATTTCGGCATGCCCGGCGCGCTGTCGCGCTCGTCGAAGGAGAGATCCTTCTCCTTCGACCGGATCCGGTAGCCGTAATGCGCCGAGGACCATTTGACGTCGCCGACCAGCTCGCGGGCATAAGGGTCGATCAGCAGCTTGTTCGGGTTGAAACGATGGCCCTGCTCCGGCGCGTAGGGGCCATGGACGCGATAGCCGTAGAGCGTGCCGGGACCGAGGCCCGGCACATAGCCGTGCCAAATCTCGTCGGTGTATTCGGGGAGCGTCAGGCGCTCGAGTTCGCGCTTGCCCTTCGGATCGAAGATGCAGAGCTCGACCCGCTCGGCATGGGTGGAGAACAGCGCGAAATTGGTCCCCTCCCCGTCCCAATGGGCGCCGCGGATGCGCGGATCCCCCGCCAGAATTTCGCGGGTGGTCGCCATCCGGTCTGCCATATTCCAATCCTCGTCACTGGGGAACGGGGATAAACGCAGGGTCGGGCCGGATGGTTGCCTATTTCACGGCGCCCATTGTCAATCCGCGCACCAGGTGCCGCTGAACCAGGAGGGCGAAGACGACGATCGGCAGCGCGCCGATGACGCCGGCCGCGGACATCGAGGCCCAGTCGGTGTCGATGCGGCCGATGAGCGTCGCGGTGCCGCGGGGCATGGTCATGGCCTTGGGCGTCGCGGTCAAGGCCAGCGCGAACAGGAACTCGTTGAAGGTGACGATGACGGCGAAGATCGCGGTCGCGGCGAGGCCGGGTGCGGCCAGCGGCAAGGCGATGCGGCGGAAGGCGGTGAAGCGGCTGTCGCCGTCCACCATGGCCGCCTCTTCCAGATCGACCGGGATCTCGCGGAAGAAGCTCTCCATCATCCAGACGCAGAAGGTGATGTTGAAGGCGGTGTAGGTGATGATGAGGCCGAGCCAGGTGTCGAGCAATTTGAGGCTCAGCATCAGCAGATAGACCGGGATCAGGATCACCACCGGCGGAACGATGCGCAAGGTGAGCAGCGAGAGGCCGATCTTGCGCTCCAGCCGGAATTTCAAATGGAAGCGCGCAATCGCATAGGCGCCCAATGAGCCGACGATGAGGGCGAGCGCGACCGAGACCACCGTCGCCACCAGGGAGTTGGTGAGGTAATTGCCGAACTCCTTCTCGGCGAAGAGGCGGATGTAGTTGTCGAAGGTCCAGACATGGGGATAGAGCGTCGCCTCCTGGGTGATCTCGGGGTTGGATTTGAACGAGGCGGCGACCATCCAGTAGATCGGCAGCAGCACGATGCCGAGGATCGCGACGAAGACCGCGGCGCGGGCGAGGGAGATCTTCCAGCTTGTATTCACTGGATGCCTCCGCACTCTCGGTCGTCATGGTCGGCGAAGGCCGACCATCCACGAGTTGCTTCGTGCAGCGGCACCAAACTCGTGGATGGTACGCCTTCGCGTACCATGACGAGCGTTGTCCTGAGCGCAACGCTCGTCATTCCGGCCCCGCTCGCTTCAACATCCGCACGGCGAAGAGCGCGAAGGCGAGGATGATCACGCCGACGGTGACAAAGAGCGCGGCGGCGTAGCCGGTCTGCTGGAACTTGAAGGCGGTGTCGTAGCCGAAGATCGAGACCAGGCGCGTGGCTTCGCCGGGGCCGCCGCGGGTCAGCACGAAGACCTGGTCGAAGGTGCCGAAGCAGTCGATGGTGCGGAGCACGATGGCGATGGCGAGCACCGGTTTCAGCATCGGCAAGGTGTGATCGACGAAGGTGCGCCAGGCGCCGGCGCCGTCGACGCGCGCGGCCTCGAACGGCTCCTGCGGCAGCGATTGCAGGCCGGCGAGCAGGATCAGGAACATGAGCGGCGTCCATTCCCAGACGTCGAGTGCCACCAGGCCGATGAAGGCCTTCAAGGGATCGCCGAGGATCTGCACCGGACTGCCGCCCATCGCCTCGGAGAAGGCGGTCAGCATGCCGGCATCGCTGGCATAGATCAGGCGGAAGACGATCGCGACCACGACCGGCGTGATCACCATCGGGATGATCAGGATCGTCCTGAGCAAGCGGATGCCGTAGAACTCGCGGAGACAGAAAAGTGCCAGCGCGAGGCCGAGCACGGTCTCGATGGCGACGGCGAAGAAGACGAAGCGGACGGTGACCCAGAGCGAATTGAGGAACTGGGGGTCGGTCCAGAGCTGGAGGTAGTTGTCCAAGCCGACGAACGCGACCGGCTTGCCGAAGCGGTAGAACATCACGCTCGCGCGCAAGCCGTCCCAGAGCGGATAGACCAGGACGCCCAGCACGATCAGCACCGCCGGGGCGAGCAGCAGGTAAGGCAGGGCAAGATCGAGCCCTGCGCCCTGCAGCCGTTCCCGGCGGCGCATCATCGTTCCGAGCTTGACCGCGTCGGTCATGCGTTACTTGTAGTACCCGGCCTGGGTCAGGTAGTCCTTCACCTGGCCGGCCGCGACGTCGAGCGCCGCGCCGCCACCCTTGCCGGCTTGCAGCGCCTTGTTGAGCTGGATGCCGAGGAGCTCCTCGACCTTGGCCCAGTCCGGCGTGCGGGGGCGCGGCAGGCAGCCGGCATCGAGCTGCTGGAGCGCCACGGGGATCAGGCGGTTGCCCGGCTTCTCGGCGGCGAAGCCGCTCCGCTTCACCGGGATCGAGCCCGCGGTCGCCAGCGCCTTCTGGGCGTCGGCGCCGGTGTACCATTTCAAGAAGTCGATCGCGTTCTGCTTGTTCGGCGCCGATTTCGGCACGCCGGCGATGAAGATGCCCATCTGCGAGATCGCCTTCACCTGCTTCGGCACCACGCCGAAGTCGAGCTTGCCCGGCACCTTGGTCTGCTTCGGATCGTCGGCTTTGAGCGCGTTGCCGGAATACTGGATGATCGCGCCAGCATCGCCGCCGAGGATCGCCGCACCTTCCTGGTCGCTGTCAAACTCGACCACGCCGGCCGCGGTGTTCGCCTTCATCGTGGTGACGAAGAAATCGGCCGAGGCCTTGCCCGCTTCGGAGTTGAAGGTCGGGTTCCACTTGTCGTCGAAGAACTCGCCGCCGAAGGAGAGGAAGATCGGATACCAGGAGGTGACGATCGGATTGCCCGAGACGCCGCGGAACACGACCGGGAACTTGATCTTGCCGGCGGCGACACCTTCCTTGCCCTTGGCGATGAGCTCGTCCCAGGTCACGGGCGCGGTGCCGTAGACGTCGTTGCGATAGGTCAAGGTCTGCAGGTCGCCGACGAAGGGCACGGTGATCAGCTTCGGCGCGGCGGTCTCGAAGCCCTTCACCCGGGGACCGGCGCGCGGCGGCCAGAAGCCCATGTCGATCATGGAGCCGATCCAGTCCTTGTCAGCGCCGTCGATGCCGCCGGCGCCGAGATCCTCCAGCACGTCGGCCGCGCCGAATTGCGGCACCCAGGGATCGTCGAGCAGATAGAGGTCGTACTGGCCCGCAGAGTTCTGGGCGTCGGCGAACCACTTTTCCAGGGTGACGCCGTATTCGTCCTCCAGGAACTGGATCTCGAAGCCGCCCTGCTCCTTCGCGAGCGGGATGATCTTCTCCTTGAACGGCGTCAGGCCGCCATCGGCAAAGGCGCCGATGATCACCTTGCCGCCGGCGGCGCGCGCCGGCGTGGTCCGGACGATCGAGGTCATCAGGCCTGCGCCGACGGCGAGGCTTGCACCACCTTGCAGCACCTTGCGGCGGCTGATCTTGGTCTTCTTCATGCCGGTCATTGTTGCCCTCCCTGGTTTCGTGCGCGATGCACTTTCGTAGAACCCGTAGAATCGAAGAAGCAGGCATCCGCGGCGTCGAAGCTGACGCCGAGCGGCGAACCGATGGCGGCGGTGAAACCCTTGGGCGCGCGGAACGTCAGGCGTTGCGCGCCGAAGCGGAGGTCGACCAGGGTCTCGTTGCCCATGGGCTCGACCACATAGACCTCGCCCTTGAGCGGACCGTCTTGTGCGAGGCGGATGTCCTCAGGACGGATGCCGATCTCGGTGATTTCCGCGGCGCGGCATTGCTGATGCCGTGCGGGATCGAGCGGCAGAGTGGCGCCGGCGACATGGAGGCCCTGCGCGCTCACCTCGGCCTCGAGCAGGTTCATCGGCGGATTGCCGACGAAGAGGGCCACGAAGCGGTTGGCCGGGCGCTCGTAGACCTCGGCGGGCGGCGCCAGCTGTTGCAGCTCGCCCTGCCGCATGACGGCGACGAGATCGGCCATGGTGAGCGCCTCGGCCTGGTCGTGGGTCACGTAGATCGTGGTGGCGCCGAGCCGGTGGCAGAGCCGCTTGATCTCGCCGCGCATCGAAAGCCGGAGCCGCGCATCGAGGTTGGAGAGCGGCTCGTCCATGAGAAAGGCGGCGGGATCGCGCACGATCGCCCTTGCCAGCGCCACGCGCTGGCGCTGGCCGCCGGAAAGCTGGCGCGGATGGCGGTCGAGCAGCGAATCGATCTCGAGCGCCGCGGCGACCTCGGCGATCTTCTTCGCGCGGGTACCGGCATCCACTTTGCGGATCCAGAGCGGATAGCCGATGTTGTCGGCGATGGTCATATGCGGGTAGAGCGCATAGGACTGGAACACCATGGCGACGTCGCGGTCGCGCGGCTGCAGGCGCGTGACGTCGCGATCGCCGATCATCACCTTGCCGGCGGTCGGCGTCTCCAATCCGGCGAGAATGCGCAAGGCCGTGGTCTTGCCGCAGCCCGACGGGCCGAGCAGCGCCAGGAAGGTGCGGTCGGGAATGTCGAGGTCGAGCGCGTGGAGCGCCGTGAAGGCCTCGAAGCGTTTCTCGATGCCTTCATAGCGCACGCCGCTCATTTGCGCGGCCTTGCCGTCGTGGAGCGTACGACCAATTGCACGTCGAGGAATTCGCGATGGCTGACCGGCCGGTTGCCGCGCGCGGCCTGGATCACCAGATCGACGGCGCGCCGGCTCATCTCGACGGCGTCGGAGCGGACCGTGGTCAATTGGATCCGGCTGTGGCCCGCCAGCGGGATATCGTCGAAGCCGACCACCGAAACGTCGTCCGGCACCTTCAGGCCACGGCGCTCCAGCCGGTCCATGGTGGCGATGGCCTGGAGATCGTTGTGCGCGACCACGGCGGTGGCGCCGTCCTCGATCGCAATCGGCACCAGGCGGCGCTTCTTCAGCGCGGCCTTGAAGCCGAGATAGCGGCGCTCGCCCGCGTGTTCCCGCAAATGATCCGAGACGAAGGCGAGGCGGCGATGGCCGAGGCCGTAGAGATGCTCGACGATCGATTCCATCGCCGCGGCATCGTCATGGTCGATGACGCCGAGCCGCGGATCGTCGAACTCGCCGAGCGAGGCGAGGACCACCGGCACGTCGCGGTCGAGCAGGGTCCGCGGCAGGCTCGACGCGAGCGACATGCCGCCGATGATCACGCCATCGACGCGGCGCTCGATCCAGGCCCGCGCCGCCTGTTCCTCGGTCTCCGGCAGGCATTCGGTGTTGGCGGTCAAGACCGCGTAGCCGAGCGCGTTGGCCGCGCGCTCCACGCCGACCGCGAGCTGGGCGTAGAACGGGTTGGTGAGATCGGGGACGACGATGCCGATCGCCGACGAGGTGCGGGCCTTCAGCGAGCGGGCGATCGCGTTCGGGTGATAGCCGGTCTCGGCAATGGCGCGCTCGACCCGGAGCCGCGTCTCCTCGGCCACCATGGTGGTGCCGCGGATGACGTTCGAGACCGTCGATTTCGAAACGCCGGCCTTCTCGGCCACATCCATCAGGGTCGTCATGCGGCCTCGGCCAGCTGCGACAGGGCGCGGTTGAGACCGGCGGCGGAACGGCTGGTCCCCTCCTCGCCGTCATACCGCGGATCCTCGTGCTCGATCGAGATCACGCCGTCATAGCCGGCCTTCCGGAGCGCCTTCAGGAACCGGATCCAGGTCGCGTCGTCCTGGCCTTCGCCGCAGGAGACGAAGTGCCAGGGCGCTTTCGCCGGATCCGGCGGCGCGAAATGCAGCACGCCGTGTTTCCGGATGCGGTCGGGGTAGAGCTTGGTGTCCTTGCCATGGGCATGGCCGATGCGGTCGCCCCATTCCTCGACCACGCTGACCGGATCGATGCCCTGCCACCAGAAATGCGAGGGATCGAGGTTGAGGCCGACATTGCGATCGACGTATTTGGTGAGCTCGCCGAAGCCCGCGGCATTGAAGATGGTGACGCCGGGATGCATCTCCAGGCAGACCATCACATTGGGCGCGGTGCGGGTGAGCCAGGTCGAAGTCTCGCGCCACCAGGGGCCGACCTCGTTCTCCATCTGCCATTGGAAGATCCGCTCGTCGTCGGCCGAGGTCGCCCAGCAGGGGAAGATGCTCAAAGCGCCGCCGCCCTTCCCCGCCGGGCAGCCGCTCATGGTGATGACGCGATCGACCTTGAAATGCACCGCGAGGTCGACCGCGGCGCGGAAACGCGCCTGGGCGTCGGCGCGCTTGGCGGGATCGGGATGCAGCAGGTTGCCCGCGGCATTGATCGCCGAGAAGCGAATGCCGAACTCACGCATCTCGCCGGCGATGGTGTCGCGCTCCTGCTGCGAGCCGACGGTCGCGATGTCGAGATGCGGGCGCGGCCAGGGACCCCAGGCGCCGACGCCGATCTCGATGTCGTTCAAGCCGCGCTCGGCGCACCATTGGAACATCGCGCGACGGTCGAGATGGGGCAGCGAATCCGAATAGACGCCGATCCTCATGGCTCAGCCCTTCTGTATGCGGAGATCAGGAACTCGACGTCGCGCCGCGCTTGCTCGAGCGGCGTCTTCACCGGCGCCTCGCCGCAAGCCGCGGCATGGAAGGCGCGGAGCTGCTCGCGGAACGCCTCTTCGTAGGAAACCCGGAACTCGTGCGTCTCCAGGCCTTTGTCGCCGCCGTCCTTGCGCAAGGTCAGCCTGGTCGGGAAATGGCGCAGATAGGGCGACGGGAAAGTGAGCTCGACGATGCGGTCGGTGCAGTAGACGGTGATCCGCTCGGTGTAATCGGGAACACCGGGCAGGTTGAGATGGGTCATCGCGATCCGCCCGCCGCCCGGCAGATCGGCCGCGAGCTGCACGCCGCGGCCGCTGTCGAAGAAGCTTCCATGGCTCGCCTGCGGCGGCAGGTCGTGGCCCATGTGGAGCAGCATGCCATGCACCACACCGACATCATGCACCAGCGAGGAGAGGAAGCCGCCGCTGAGCGCGCGGGCGCCCGCTTCGCTCGGCGTGCGGGTGGCAGACTCCGCGAGCTGCGCGGTGTTGGCGGCCTTGAACTGATCCTTGAGTGCGGCCGGGATGTCGGTCGGCAGAGTCATCGGCAGATGGGCGACGAAGGGATCCTGGTCGGGGTCGTTGCATTCGACCGAGATCAGCTTCACGTCGTCGATCATCTTCGGCAGGAGCTCGAGCGCCTTGCGATAGGCGGGATCGTGCCGCTTCATATAGGCGACCTGCAGCACCTTCCCGGCCTTGTCGCGCGCGGCCTTGATGCGGTCGCAGCCGCTCAAGGTGAGCGAAAGCGGCTTCTCGCAGAGGACGTGCAGCCCGGCTTCCAGCGCCGTCGCGGCGAGGTCGGGATGGAAGGGATCGGGGGCTGCGATCACCAGGGCGTCGAGCGCGGCCGCCTTGAGCAGGCCCGGCAGGTCGGCATGGAGTTCCTTGATGCCGTAGCGCGCGCCGAGCGCATTGCGCACCGCGGCCGAGGCATCGGCCAGGCCGACGAAGTCGAAACGATCGCGTTCCTCCCAGAGGTAGAAGGCGTGCTCCGCCTGCCCCACCAGTCCCGCGCCGACCAGCCCCACCCGCAAACGCTTCATGCTTCCCTGCTCTTCGCCATCCATCTTGGACTGACGAAATTTTCCAGCTTTCCGTTCTCTTGATTGGAACGTTCCAATTTTTCGCACTGAAGCACCGGAGACACAGTGGTGTCAAGCCGGTTCATATTCCGCACGCAGCCGGCGCGGCAAAGACTAACCGGTTTCGCCCTGCACATGCGCAACCGGCCACGCGCAAACGGAACGCCACGCGTCTGCGTCTGGTCACGCGAGCTTCGGCGGTCTAACCTCAACCTGAGGTGGGGCTGTCGAAAGCCTCTCTCGCGATGCTTTTCGGGGATCGATCGACAGGCCATGACTGCCGAAGCCGGAGACCTAGTGGCGGATCTGACGCGCGTCGGCGCCGAGCTCCGCACGCGGTTGGACGAAATGCGCGCCGAGCGCGACCAAGCTCTGGCGCAGCAGGCAGCGACGGTCGAGGTTCTGCAGGCCATCAACACCGCGGCCGGCGAATTGGCGCCGGTCTTCGATTCCATTCTCGATCGGGCGCTCCGGCTGTGCGATGCCGCCTTCGGCGTGCTCTGGACTTACGATGGCACGTATCAGCACGCCGTCGCGATCCGCGGCGCCACGCCCGCCTATGCCGCGTTCCTGACCGGGGCTGGCCATCGGCCGGGCAAAGGCAGCGCGCATGGCCGGCTGCTGGCCGGGGAAGCTTTGGTCTATATCCCGGATGTCGCCGACAGCGACGATTACCGCTCCGGCAATCCGCTGCCGCGGGCTCTGGTCGATCTCGGGGGTGGACGCAGCCTGCTGGGCGTGCCGCTGCGGAAGGAGGGCCAGTTCCTCGGCGATATCATCGTCTATCGCCGTCAAGTCCGGCTGTTCAGCGAGGCGCAGGTCGCGGTGCTGAAGGGTTTCGCCGCCCAGGCCGTGATCGCCATGGCCAATGCGCGGCTGCTGCATGAAATCGACATCCTGCGCGCCGCGGCCGAGCGCGGGCGCAGGAATCTCTCCCGCTATTTCTCACCCAATGTCGTGAAGCTGCTGGCCGAGCAGGATGAGGCCCTAGGCGCCGTGCGCCGGCAGGAGATCGCCGTCCTATTCGTCGATATCGTCGGCTTCACCGGCATGTCGGAGGCGATGCCGCCGGAAGCAGTTGTCGCCTTGCTCCGCGACTTCCACCTGCGCATGACCGCTGCGATCTTCGCCACCGGCGGCACGGTCGAGAAGTATATCGGCGATGCCATCCTCGCGGTCTTCGGTGTACCGGACCCGAGCTCAGACGACGCCGGCAACGCGCTCGACTGCGCATTGCAGATGCTGGCTGCACTCGAAAGCTGGAACGCGGAGCGCCGTGCGGCCGGAGCGGCGGCGCCGCTCGCCATCGGCATCGGCGTCAACCACGGTCCTGCCGTGCTCGGCGATGTCGGCAGCGCGCAAGCCATGTCCTTCACGGTGATCGGCGACACCGTCAATACCGCCAGCCGCCTGCAATCCCTGACACGCGTCCTGAAAACGGCGCTGGTGGTGGGCGACCCGGTCGTGGCCGCGATCCACGCCGGCGGTTCGGAAAGTGCCGCGGCGCTGCTGACGGAACTGCGCGATGGCGGGGAGCAGGCGCTGCGCGGACGCACCGCCGGGCTGCGGGTCTGGGTGCAATAGGTCGTCGATCACGGCACGAGAAACGAAACGGGGCACGGCTGCGTCAGCAGCGCGTGCCTCGTTTGCCGGGCGGAGAGGTTTACTGGTAGCCACCGGCGGCGACGATGCGTTCGCCGGTGACCCAGCCCGACTGATCGGAGGCGAGGAAGACGGCGATCTTGCCGATGTCGTTCGGCTGGCCGATGCGGCCGAGCGGCGTTGCTGCCACGAGCTGCTTCTCGACATCGCTGCCGATCATGCCGAGCGTTTGCGCGCCCTCAGTGTTGACGCCGCCCGGCGCGATCGTGTTGACGCGGATGTTGCGCGGCCCGAGCTCCGCCGCGAGCACGCGGGTCAAAGCATCGAGTGCGCCCTTGGTGCCGGAATAGATCGAGGTCTGCGGAAAGGCCTTGGTGCTGACGACCGAGCTCACATTGATGACGCTGCCGCCCTTGCCGTTGAAATGGCCCACCGCTTCCTTGGTCGCGAGCAGCGGCCCCAGCACGTTGATGTCGTACTGGCGGCGATATTCCGCCTCGGTGACGTCCTCGAGCGGGACGAAGGCATAAACGCCGGCATTGTTGACGAGGACGTCCACCGGCCCGAAAGCCTGCTTCGTCTCGGCGAAGAGGCGCTTCACATCGGCCTCTTTCGCAACATCGCCCTGGACGGCGATTGCCTTGCCGCCCTTCTGCTTGATCGAAGCGACGACGCGTTCAGCGCCATCCTTCGCCGATGCATAGTTCACGACGACGGAAGCGCCCGCCGCGGCAAGCTCCTGCGCGATGCTGGCACCGATACCTTTGGAGGCGCCGGTCACAACCGCCACCTTCCCCGCCAAGTCACTCATAGTCACCCTCCTTGAGGTTGCGTTGGTTCGACAGTTAGATAAACGTCGAATTGACGATTTCAAGGGGACCACGTTGAGACAGCGGCGGCGCTCCGGTTCTTGCTGTTTTCGCAGAGTTGCGCTGAGAGGGCCGGCGCGATGCCGTCAGATCTGCGCCAGGCGGTCCAGGTAGGCCTTCAGAACGTCGCGTTGGAGGATGAGGTTGGCGAATTTGCCGTCGCGCCGGATCTCGATCAGGCCGGCCGTCTCCAGCTCCTTCATGTGGTGCGAGAGCGTGGCGGCACTGATGTCGTGGCATTCGCCGACCGCGGTGCAGGCGAGCCGTCCGTCGGCGTCGCCGATCTGCTTCAGGATCTGGTAGCGCCGCGGCTCGGCCAAAGCCCGGGCGATGCGGGTGAACTGGCGGTCGGTCAATCTTTCGGCCGAGGGCTGGCTTTCGGACGAGGGCTGGGATTGGAGCTTGGGCATAGCGGAAATGTAGCGACTGGGCCGGCGCACTTAAAGTGTCCGCACCGGAATGTCGTCATTCCAAAGGATTAGATGAGCCGCGGGGCCAGACCGAGTGGAGCTATACGCCCAGGGGATGCCGGGTCGTCCTGCCGAATTGCCGATAACCGCCGCCCAATCAGATTGGGGCGGCTACCGCGCCGTGCTTACAGCGCGCGGGGCGCTGCGGGGATCTGCAGAAGCTCCTGCCAACCGGGCTTGCGCTGCGCATAGACCGGGGCGGTTTCGACCGCGCCGACCAAGCTCAGCGCCGTCGCACGGCGCAGGTAGAAGCCCACGAGCATCCCCAACGGCAATTGGGCGGCCAGCCACAACGTGATCGAAGCCGCCACCCATTCCGTGATTCCAAATGAACCAAACATTGGCACTTCCATCCCAGCGGTCATTTTTTAGACCTGTCTGCTGCTCAAGTCCGCGGGGGGTCACCCCTTGACATCGACCCTCTGCGTGTTGGCGACTCGGCAACTTACTAATATTGTCGCCGATCTCATTTAAGAAAGCGTTATTTTTTCTAAAAGTTTCGCTTTTTCGATCGCACGCGTGTAACGGGCGGTCGAACGACCTAGTCGACACAGTGTGTCTTTTCAGTCTGATGAAATAATAGGCAAGAAGAGCCGGCAGCGGGGCCTTAGGCGGCCAGCTGGCGCAGCTTCTTCAGCAGGTAATCGAGGTTCTCGTCGTCCATGTCCTCGTATTGGGTGAGGACGCGCTCGATAACCTTGGAGGCAAAGCGCTCGCGATCCTTTTCCCCGCCGTCATATTCGGTGGAGCGGACCATATCGAGGGCGGTGCGGAACGCGGGATACAGCGCGGTCGGCAGGCTGGTCCGGGCATAGAGCGACTGCAGCCCAAGCTTGCCCTCGTCGTGGATCAGCATGCGGGCGTTGACGATCGAGGTGTTGGAGAGGACGGCAAGGCTGGCCTCGAAGAAGCCGAGATCGCCCATGCAGAGGGCGCGCAGGACCAGGCTCGCGGTGAGGCGCTGATGGTCGCGCAGCTGGCGGACCAGATCCACGACATCGGCACCCTTGGAGCCCGGCGGCAGCAGCGCCACGGTGGCGCGTTCCCTTGCCTGGAGCACGAGGTCGGCGGCCTGGTCGGGCGACAATTCGCGCTTGGTGAGCAGGTAGTCGCGGAGCGATTCCGAGACCGCGGCGACCAGACGCTCGGCGATGGTGACCGGCAGATCCGTGCGATGCGCCAGGGTATTGCGCACGGTCACATCGGCGCCGTGCTTCTCGATGGCCTTGTTGATGATGGTCTCGTTGAGCTTGGCGCCGGGGTTCGAAACCAGCGTCGCCACGACATGCGGCGTGCGGCCGTGATCGACCAGGGCTTCGGCGACGGCGGTGGAGACTTCGGCGCGGCGGGCGATCGCCACCTGCTTGTCGGCCCCGGACACCCGCACGATCTCGATCAGATCGGCATCGCTCAAGACGGTCGAGAACTGCAGCACCGGCAGGGCGACGGATTCCACGTCCTTGGCGAGGCTCAGGGCCACGTCCTTCGGCAGATCCGGATTTTCCTTCAGGTTGCGCGCCAGCGCCTCGCGCACCATCACCTCGACGTCCTTCATCATGACGCGGAAGATGGCTTCGGCGAGTTGGCGCTCCTTGTCGCTGAGCTTGCTGGCGTCGAAGGCAACCGCGAGCTTCTCGGCGGTCTCGGCGCGAACCTCGCTGGATGGACTCGCCATCAGCCGTTGCACATCCGCTTCCGTCAGCATGCCAGCCATGATGGGCCTCATCGGTAGTTCTCACCTGGTTGTCCCAGGCGGACGCCTAGGGAAATGTACCCGTTAATGCCAGTGAGGTCGACGTGTAATCGACCATGGTCCTATTTAACGGGCTGGTAATTAAGGAAAAATTGACGAGGGTTCCGTCCCGCGAATAAATGGCAAATATCTCTAGAAGTCGTCTTGCTCGGGTTCGACCTGCACGTCTCGCGCAGGCGGCACCAAGCCCGCGTGTGACGGCCCGAAATCAGGCCGTCGCCACGGCCAGAGCAGCGCCGAGCTTGTCGACGATCTCGCCCAGCTGGGCTTCGGTGAGGTTGTAGGGCGGGGCGAGAACGATGTGGTCACCCTGCTTGCCATCGATCGAGCCGCCGCCGGGGTAGCAGATCAGGCCCCGCTCCATGGCGGCCTCTCGCAGGCGCAGCCAAGTCTTCCGCGCGGGGTCGAACGGCGCCTTGGTTTCCCGGTCGGCGACCATCTCCAGCCCTAAGAACAAGCCCCGGCCGCGGATATCGCCGATATGGGGGTGCTGGCCGAAGGCCTCGTTCAGGCGCTCGCGCAGGAGCGCACCCATCTTGCGGACGTTCTCGAGCAGCCCCTCCTCCGCGATTGCGTCTTGCACGGCGAGCGCCGCGGCACAGGAGAGCGTGTGGCCGGAATAGGTGGTGCCGTGCTTCAGCACGCCCGAGCCGGAGGCAATGGCCGCGCGGATCTTGCGGTGGGCCAGGAGGCCGCCGATCGGCGCATAGCCGCCGCCGAGCCCCTTCGCCATGGTGAGGATGTCGGGCGTAACCCCGTCCTCGGCGCAGGCATACATATGGCCGGTACGGCCCATGCCGCACATGACCTCATCGAAGATCAGCAGCACGCCGTGGCGGTCGCAGATCTCGCGCAGGCGCTTCAGGTAGCCCGGCACCGGCGGCGCGGCGCCGAGGCTGGCGCCGGTCACCGGCTCGGCGATGAAGGCGGCGACGTTCTCGGCCCCGAGCTTGCGGATCGCGGCATCGAGCTCGTCGGCGATGCGGATGCCATAGGCTTCGGCACTCTCATCCGAACGGCGGTCGCGGTATTCGTAGCAGGGCGCGATGTGCTCGACCTTGGCCAGCAGCGCCTCATAGGGCGCGCGCCGGGTGACGTCTTCCCCCAGGGCCAGGGTCGAAAGCGTGTTGCCGTGATAGGAGCGGCGCCGGGCGATGAACAGCCGCCGCGAAGGCTCGCCGCGCTCCAGATGGTATTGCCGGGCGAGCTTGATCGCGCTCTCGACCGCCTCCGCACCGCCGGCGACGAAGAAGGCGCAGTCGAGCCCGTCCGGCGCCTGCTCGACCAGGCGGTCGGCGAGCCGCTCCATGACGGGCGAGGTGAAGAACAGGGTATAGCCATAGGCCAGCTCGGACGCCTGTTTCGCGATCGCCGCGATCACTTTGGGATGCGAATGGCCGAGGCAGGAGACCGCCGGACCGCCCGACGCGTCGAGATAGCGCTTGCCGGTGCTGTCGATGATATAGGCGCCCTCACCCTTCACCGCGACGGGCAGGGTCTTCTTCAGGTCGCGGTGCAGGACGTGGGACATAGCGCTGCTCAAGGGGCGGCGAGGATGCCGGTGACGATCTTGCTCAGGACCTCGCCCAGCGCCTGTTCGAAGGCGACGACGATCGCGGCGAGATCCTTGCCGCCGGCCGGCGCTGAGGCTTCGGCCGCGACGGTGCGGGTGATGCGGCGGTCCGGCATCTCGACCAGCTTGGCGATGAGGCGGATATGCGCGGTCGCCGCGCCGTTGGTGTAGTCGGCCTGAAAATCGCGGAGATCCGATTGCAGGATGTAGTCGGCGCGCAGGCCCGCGGCATCGCGGCCGACCGCGACGATCGCGTTGGTCGCTTCGAAAGCTTCGATCAGCTTCGCCTGCACCATCTTCGGTGCGGTGTCGGACCAGTTGCCGTCGGCGAAATACTCGATGACGTTGGGCGTGCGGGTGAGTGCAATGCGCGTCGTGTCTATATCGCGCTCCGCAGAAGGTTCGGCCACGACCAGCTGCCAGGATACTCTGGCGGGCATGTCGGCCAGCGTCAGCTTCGGCTTCACGGTGTAGAGGGTCAGCGGCTTGTTGACGTCGGGAACGATCCCGCAGCCCGCCAGACCCGCCGCGGAGAGGATGAGGAAGTGGCGGCGAGACTTCACTGGGGATTCACTCCCTTGTTGCGGTCGCTCAAGAAGAAGCGGGCCGGATCGCGTTCGATCTCCTCGGAGATACGAGCCATGGAGCCGGCGAGCTCGCGGAGCTGGGCGATGAGATCGGTTGCCTCGTAGAGCGCGCTGCCGGTGAACTGCTTCAACGGTCCGCGGTTGTCGGTGATGACGCCGTTCAGCTGATCGGCGGTCTGCTTGAAGGCCTTGGACATCTGGTCGAAGCTCTGGATCGCCTCCTTCGCATCGCCGGTCACGGCGCCGGCGCTCTTGTTGAGCTGGTCGGCGAGATTCTTCAGCGAGGCGCCGGCTTCGGAGAAATTGGCGACCGCCGTGTTGCCGTTGTCGAGCAGCGTGTCGAGCTGCTGCTGGTGGCTGTTCAGGCTGACCGAGAGGTCGCGCAGATTGCCGAGCGTCTGGGTCAGCGCCTCGCGGTTCTGGTCGCTCAGCATCTTGTTCAGGTTGTCGGCGATGACGGTCAGCTTGGCGAGCAGGTTCGGCGCCTGGGAGACCAGCCGTTCCAACGGCGAGAAGCCGCCTTTCACTTCGCGCCCCGGCGGCAGCAGCTTGGCGCCGCTGGTGCCGCGGCTGATCTGCAGGCCGACGCCGCCGGCGATGCTCTGGATCTCGATCGTCGCCTGGGAATCCTCGCGGATCGGCGTCGCTTCGCGCACCACGAAATCGACCCGCGCCAGCTCCGAGTTCTCCGGGTCGATGCGCACATCGGTGACGCGGCCGATCGGAATGCCGCCGAACAGCACCGTGGTATCGACGCGCATCTGCGAGACCGAACCGCTGAAGCGCGTGTAATAGGGAACGAAGGTCACCTGGCCGCTGAATTTCGCGATCCAGATCGCGAACAGGCCGCCGCAGATGACGAGCACCAAGACGAAGGCGCCGACGGCGAGGTGTCTGGCTCGGGTCTCCATGAAGTCTCTTTTCAGTTAGCCGGTTGGGGTGCCGGCACGGTGCCGCCAATCCCTGCGGCACGTGCCCGCGGCCCGTGGAAATACGCCTTGATCCACGGATGATCGTCCTGCTGCAATTCCGCCAGAGTGCCGACCTTGATCTTCTTGTCCACCAGCACCGCGATACGGTCGCAGATCGCCGCGAGGCTGTCCAGGTCGTGGGTGATCATGACGACGGTCAAGCCCAGGCTCTGCTGCAGGCTCTGAATGAGCTCGTCGAACTCTGCGGCGCCGATCGGATCAAGGCCGGCCGTCGGCTCGTCGAGGAACAGAATCTCCGGGTCCAGAGCGAGCGCGCGGGCGAGGCCGGCCCGCTTCTTCATCCCGCCGGAGAGTTCCGACGGATATTTGGCGCCGGCTTCCGGGGCCAGGCCGACCAGGCGGATCTTCAGCTCGGCGATCTCGCGGCGGAGGTCCGGCGGGAGCCGGGTGTGCTCCTTCAGCGGCGCTTCGATATTCTCGACCACGGTCAAGGAACTGAAGAGGGCGCCGTTCTGGAACAAGACGCCCCAGCGCTCCTCGATCTGGCGCCGCTCGCTTTCGCCGAGAGCCAGCATCGACTTGCCGAGAATCTCGATGGTGCCCTCGGCCGGACGGTTGAGGCCGATGATGGTCCGGAGCAGCACAGACTTGCCGGTCCCAGAGCCGCCGACGATCCCCATCACCTCGCCGCGCTTGACGTCGAGATCGACGCCGTCATGCACCACCTGCGGCCCGAAACGGTTGACGATGCCGCGGAGGCGGATGACCGGCGGCAGGATGACGGGTTCGTTCCACTCGGCCATTAGAACCCCAGGTACGAGAAGAGGACGGAGAAGAAGGCGTCGAAGATGATCACCAGGAAGATGCCTTCGACCACCGAGCGTGTGGTGAGGCGGCCGACGCTTTCGGCACTGCCGGAAACGCGTAGCCCTTCGAAGCAGCCGACCAGTGCGATCAGCAGCGCGAAGACCGGCGCCTTCACGATGCCGACCAGGAAGGTGTTGATGGCGACCGCGTTGTTCAGGATCCGCCAGTACTGGCCGAAGCTGATATCGATCAGGAAGATGCTCATGAGGCCGCCGCCGAGCAGGCCCATGATATCGGCGAAAAAGGTGAGCAGCGGCAGCGAGATCATCAGGGCGATGACCCGCGGCGCGACCAGCACCTCCATAGGATCGAGGCCGGTCACGCGGAGCGCATCCACCTCCTCGTTGACCTGCATGGCGCCGATCTCGGCCGTGAAGGCGGAGCCTGAGCGACCGGCCACCACGATCGCGGTCAAGAGGATGCCCATCTCGCGCAGGACCGAGATGCCGACCATATTGACGGTGAAGACCTGGGCGCCGAAGCGGCGGAGCTGGTCGGCGCCCTGGAAGGCGAGCACGACGCCGACCAGGAGCGAGATCATGCCGACGATGGGCAGCGCATTGAGGCCGGTGCGCTCGATATGCGACACCACCGAGACCCAGCGCAGGCGCTTCGGCTTGACGATGATGCGGCCCAGCGTCTCCACCAGCGATCCGAAGAAGGCGATGAGGTCGAGCGCTTGCTGGGCGACCCCCTCGGTCGCGGCGCCGAGATCGGCCAGCCAATCGAGGAACAGGACGCGCCGCGTGGGCTTCTCTTCCGGCTCGGGGCCGGCTTCGAAGACGCGGCGGAACAGCGGCTTGAGTTGCTCCGGCGGATCGACCCAATCGACCTTACTGCCGCCGGCCCCGGCGCGCGAGGCGGCGCGCAGGATCATCCAGGCGCCGGCGGTGTCGAGGGTTTCCAGCGCCGAGAGGTCGAGGGTGACGACGCCGGCGCTCGGCCGCAGCTTCGCCGTCGCTTCATCGAGGGCATTGGCGTGACTCAAGGTCCAGGCGCCGCCGAACTGCCAGACCTGATCCACGGCACTGGCACCAGCACCGCCCGGTTCCGATTTCACCCACCCCGCGTCGGTCATGTTGAATTTCCGATCGCGATCAGACGCTCGGTTCGAGCTTGGGCATGCAGCGGTGCAGTTCCGCAGTCTCGCCCTGCTTGGGATAGAAACTGTCTTCCGGATTGTCGCAGGTCTCGGTTGCGGCCTGGGTGCCGGTGAGAATCAGGGTGCAACTGACCGTCACTTGCAGGGACTCATAGCGTTGGCTGTAACTGGCGCGGTCTTCGCCGACGCTCACATTGATCGCGGGCGGCGAATAGTAGCCGCGCCGGGCATGAAAATAGATGTCATCGGCGGCGACGTTGATCACATAGTCGTCGACGCCGCACCACTGGCCGATGATCGGCCGCTGCGCGCCCGCCTGCGCGCCATGCGCCTCAAGGGCGAGGGCGAAACCCGTGACTCCCAGGATCCGAAACTTTCGGCGCCGCATCGGCGAAGTCCATACCGTCTTACACAGAAGGGCAAGACTATGGCATGGCGGCATCGGCCGCGACCAGCCCCCGACGTCTTACCCCTGTAAGAAGCCGGGAGGGTCGCGGCCGTTCCGGAAGGCTAGATGTAAATCGCCCGCAGCGGGTCGAAGCCGTTGAAATTGACCGCGGAATAGGTGGTCGTGTAGGCGCCGGTCGAGTAGATCCGGACCCGGTCGCCGCTCTCAAGATCGGCCGGCAGGGCATAGCCGGCCTTGTCATAGAGGATGTCCGCGGAATCGCAGGTCGGGCCGGCCAGCACCACCGGGGTTTCCGGGGCGCTGCTTTCCTGGACCGGGCGGATGCGATAGCGGATCGCCTCGCCCTCGGATTCCGCCAGCCCGCCGAAACGGCCGATGTCGAGATAGACCCAGCGGCGCTCGTCGTCATAGGACTTCTGCGAAACGAGGACGACCTCGGTCTCCAGGACGCCGGCATCGCCCACCATGTAGCGGCCGGGCTCGATGATGATCTCGGGCTGGTTCGCGCCGAAGCTCGCCTTCAGCGCGCGCTGGATCGCGGCGCCATAGGCGGCGACGGTCGGGACGCCCGGACCATAGGTCGCCGGGAAGCCGCCACCGAGATCGATCAGGGTCAAGCTGACACCCTGCTCCGCCGCGCGGTCGAACACCCATTTGGCGCCGGCGATCGCCGCCGCCCATTGCGCGGGGTCGAGCTGCTGCGAGCCGACATGGAACGAGACGCCGACCGGCTTCAGGCCGAGCGACGTGGCGCCGATCAGGAGATCGGCGGCCATCTCCGGCGCGCAGCCGAACTTCTTGTTCAAGGGCCAGAGCGCGCCCTGGCTCTCGACCAGGATCCGGCAGAAGACGCGCGCACCCGGCGCGTGGAGCGCGATCTTCTTCAGTTCGGCTTCGGAATCGAAGGCGAAGAGATCGACGCCCATCTCGTGGGCGAACGCGATGTCGGCCGGCTTCTTGATCGTGTTGCCGAAGGAGATCCGGGCGGGCTCGGCACCGGCGGCCAGCACCTGGCGAATCTCGCCGGCCGACGCGGTGTCGAAGCTGGAGCCCAACGCCACCAGACGGCCGAGCAGTTCCGGCGCCGGGTTGGCCTTCACGGCATAGAAGATCTCAGCCGCGGGCAGCGCGGCTCGAAGATCGCCATACTTGCCGGCAACGATCGAGAGATCGACCACCAGGCAAGGCGTCGCGGGCTTATGCGCTTCGAGATAAGAGATGATCCGGGAATGATCCGGCGCCAGGGCGTGGGGAGCAGCGGCGACCGCCAGCTTCACATTCTGATTGGCCACAGCCTTGGAAATCGGGGCAGAGGTGTTGGCGGAACGGCTGCGGCTGACCTTGGCGAGGTTGTTCTTCATCTCTCGTTATTTGTCCACTTCGTGCGGTTAAAGGTTCAGGTCGGTCTTGATTCAGTTCTGGGCTCTAAAGAGAAACGCCGCCCCGGAACGGTGTTTCCACCGGCCCAACGCGGCGATCATCATCTGATCTAGGGCTTAAAATAGTGTGGAGGACCAGGGGCTTGCTGCCGATTTTGCCGCCCCGACCGAAAGATTTACCAAGGTTAAGAGGAAAAATCGGTGGATTCTTCCGATCTCGGCTTCAGCCGTCCTTCGGCGGCGCCGGCTCGACCAGTTCCTTCACCGGATAGCCGGCGAACTTCTTGGTCTCGGACATGATGACGTTGGTGGTCACCGAGGCGATGTTCGGCTCCTGCTCGATCAATTCGTTGTGCAGCGAGACGTAGTCGCCGACCGAGCGGCAGATGAAGTGGACGATGTAATCGACATTGCCGGAGATCTGGTAGCAGGCGATCGCCTGGGGCGTTTCCTGGATCAGGGTCTCGAAGGCGCCCTGCTGGGTGCGGCCGTGCTTGTGCAGCGTCACGAAGCTCAGGATCTCGACATAGTCGGTGAGCTTGCCCATGTCGATGTCGGCGCGGTAGCCGCGGATCACCTTCTGCTTCTCGAGATCGCGCTGCCTTGTGTGGCAGGGGCTCGCCGAGAGCCCGACCTTGGCGGCGAGCTCGGTATTGCTCATCCGCCCGTCGGCCTGCAGCACGCTCAGGATCTTCAGGTCCATCTTGTCGATCTTCTGGGCCTTCGCCATCCGTTTCCCCAGGCTCCCCTAAGCTTTGACATCACCGGCAAATGGCTTATACAGCCTGCGCCCGGCGCATTTCCACCGGGCCCCTTTGCCAGCCCCGGATTTTTGCCCTGGATCTTTTGCGATGAAGCCAGAGTTCGACCTCAAGGCGCATGTCCGACATGTCCCGGATTTCCCGAAACCGGGCATCCTGTTCTATGACATCTCGACCCTGCTCATTCACCCCGAGGCCTGGCGCGAGACCGTGGACCGGCTGAAGACCGCGATCGAGCCCTACAAGCCCACGAAGCTGGTCGGAATCGAGAGCCGTGGCTTCCTGGTTGCGGCGCCCCTCTCCTATCTCCTGGGCGTCGGCTTCGTCATGGTCAGGAAGCGCGGCAAGCTGCCGGGCGAGGTCATCCGCCACAATTACGACCTGGAATACGGTCAGGACGTGGTCGAGGTGCAGGCCGACGCGATCCAGCCGGGCGAGCGCGTCGTGGTGCTCGATGACCTGCTGGCGACCGGGGGCACCATGGCGGCGGCGATCCAGCTGCTGCGCCAGGTCGGCGGCGACGTGGTGGCAGCGGCATCGATCATCGAGCTCAACTTCCTCACCGGCCGCACGAGGCTCGACGTGCCGTTCACCTCGATCCTCGCTTACGACAGCTAGGCGCCGTCGTCCGGGCCGAGATGGCGGTCCGCCAGCCGCGCGCAGACGTCCACGAACGCGTCGGCGTCGGGCAGTTGCTGCGCCTGGATTGTGAGCTTGCCGCCGGCGTGATGAACGCTGAGAAAGTGCAGGTTTCGCACCGACTTCAGTTCGAGCCGGCGGATGCTGGCGAGCGGCACGATCGTGTTCGCGGGCGAAAGCAGCCATTTCGGCGCGGACAGCTCCGTATCGCTGAGGCTCAATGTCTGGTTGCTGGTGAGGGCAATCAGGACGAGCATAAGTCCGAGGGCTGCCATGACGCCGCTGAGCGCCGCGATGCACCAGTAGAACGTCGTCGCGCCCTGGACATCGAAGTGAAGAATGCCGTTCAGGATCAAGCCCCGGTCATTCGTCAGCGCCTGATGGGCAAGGAGGATGGTGCCGGCTCCGAAGAGCAGGAATGCATAAAACATCTTCCCCGGCTTCGGCTTGTACGGATACTCGACGTCGCCCACGGCTGGCCCCATTGGATGGAACCAGATTTGCACCCGTAATGCGCGAGCCGTCAAGATTCAGAGTTTCGCAAGTGCCTTCTCCGCGAACTTGAGCAATGCGCGATCGCTGCCCCGCGCGGAGATGAACGACAGCCCGACCGGCGCGCCCCGGACACGACCCGCCGGAATCTGCACCTGTGGCACGCCGGTCAGGTTGGAGATCGAGGTCAGGCTCAAGGTGCGGTCGCGGAAGCGGAGCGAATCCGCCGCGGACTGGGTCTTCAAGGGCGCGATATCGGCGGCGGTCGGGATCACCATCACCGCGCCGGCCGCCAGGTATTCATCGACCAGGTTGCGGATCTCGGCACGCAACTCTCGTTCGCCCTGCTCCGGCTTGGCCGCAGTCTCTTTGGCCAGAGCGAAGCGCTCGGCGATCTCCGGGCCGAAGGTCGGCTTGGCGCGCTCCACCCAGGTACCCTGCTCGGCCCAGATCTCGCGCATCTGGATGGTGCGAAAGGCGATGCGCCAGGCGTCGAGGCCGCCGGTCGGGCCGGCGAGGTCGATATCCTGCCGGCGTGGCAGGGCCAAGCGATCGAGTGCCGCATGCAGCACGGCGCGGACCTCCGGATCGGCCAGCGCCCAGGCGTCTGTCGGAACAAGGATGGCACGGCCGAGCGGGTCCTTGGCGCGGTCCGCCGGCAGCAGCACATCGCCCACGCGTGCGAGCAGGCCCGGGTCGCGGGCGAACCAGCCCACGGTGTCGAAGCTCGGCGCCAAGGGCATGACGCCGGTGAGGTCGACGGCGCCATGGCTCGGCCGGATGCCATAGATGCCGTTCAGGCAGGCGGGAATGCGCACCGAGCCGCCGGTGTCGGAGCCCAGCGCGAAATCGGCGGCGCCGTTCGCCACCGCCGAGACCGAGCCGCTGGAGGAGCCGCCGGGAATGCGGTCCGGCGCGGCGCCGTTGCGCGGCGTGCCGTAATGGAAGTTCTGGCCGTTCAGGCTGTAGGCGAGCTCGTCGGTGATGGTCTTGCCGATGAGCGTGGCGCCCGCCGCGACCAGGCGCGTGATGACCGGTGCGGTGCGCGTCGCCGGACCATGGCTCGCCAGCCAGTCGGGATTGCCGCAGCAGCAGGTCTGGCCTTCGACATCGAAGATGTCCTTGGCCGCGAAATCGAGTCCGGCGAGCGGCCCGCCGGGCTCGCCGGGAATCCGGATGTCGACATGCTGGCAGAAGGCGTTGAGGGATTGGCGATCAGGTGCTGGACGTGTCGTCGTCATTGTTCTCGGGCTGTTGGGGTGCCGGCTCCTTTTCAGGATGAATCCGGCGGATGATGATGTCGCCATTCGGCAAGACTTCGGGTGCCGAGAATTGCGGCACCGACTTCACGAACAGCTGCAGGGCCTGAAGCAGCTTGCTGATGCCCTCGGCCGCCTCTTCCTGGGCGCCCTGCAGGGTGGAGTCCTGCGCCTGGACCGGTGCGCCGAATCCAGCGAGCGCCAGGACCAGGGCGGCGGCGAGTGGCAGTCGAGTCATCGCGAGTTTCCTCATGCAGCAGCGGCTTTCAAGACGCTGACAGTCATGCGGAAGTATGACACGAACCAACCTATTCGGCCACGCGCTCTCACACTGTTGATGTTGCATGCGCGCGGCGCCGGGCGGCCTTGTGCGCAAGGCTGGCCAGCGTGAATTGAAGCGCTGCGCTGCGCTCCCACTTCGTGTTGCACTGCCGCATTCCGCCGAAGCGGGGAACCGACATGAAGATGAAGACGCTCCTGCCTCTGATTGCGATCGGTGCTGTCGGCGCCGGCGCCTGGAGCTGGTGGAGCGAAGCGCCGGCCAAGGCAAACCCCACACCGAGCTTACCGACGGCTGTGCCGGTCGATACCGCGACAGCCACCCGACAGGATGTTCCGATCACGCTGACCGGCCTCGGCACAGTCCAGGCCTTGAACACCGTCACCGTGACGGCGCGGGTCGACGGGCAGATCCAGAAGATCGCCTTCAACGAAGGACAGGACGTCAAAGCCGGCGATCTGCTGGCGCAGATCGATCCCCGGCCGTTCCAGGCGGCGCTCGACCAGGCGATCGCCAAGAAGGCCCAGGACATTGCCACGCTGCAGAATGCGGAGCTTGACCTCAAGCGCTTCCAGAACCTGGCGCTGAAGGATTTCGCGACCGGCCAGCAACTCGACACGCAGAAGGCGCTGGTCGCGCAGACCCAAGCCGAGATCCAGGGCGACCAGGCGGCGATCGACAATGCCAGGACGCAGCTCGACTACACGACGATCAAGGCGCCGCTCGACGGCCGCACCGGCTTCCGGCTGGTCGATCAAGGCAACAACGTGCACGCGACGGACACGACCGGGATCGTGATGATCACCCAGATCCATCCGATCTCCGTCGTCTTCACGCTGCCCGAGGACGAGCTGCATTCCGTGCAGCAGGCTTTGGCGGCCGGAACGGTGCAGGCGACCGCCATCGCCGATGACGGCAAAACCGTGCTTGACCGCGGCAAGCTGGTGCTGGCCGACAACATGATCGACCAGACCACCGGCACCGCACGGTTCAAAGCCGAGTTTCCGAACCAGGACAACGCGCTCTGGCCCGGCGCCTTCGTGAACGTGCAAGTCCTGCTGCAGACCCGGCACAATGCGCTCACCATTCCTTCCGTCGCGGTCGAGCGTGGGCCGGACGGGCTCTTTGCCTATGTGGTGAAACCCGATACCAAGGTCGAGGCGCGGCCGATCCAGGTCGGCGTCAACACCGGAAGCTATGCCGTGGTGGAGAACGGCCTCTCGCCCGGCGATGAGGTCGTCACCGCGGGGCAGTACCGCCTGGAGCCGGGCACCGAAGTGAAACCGACGCGGACCCAGACCAGCGCGATCACATCCAGCCAAGAGAAGGCGGCGCAATGAGCTTCTCGACCCGGTTCATCGAGCGGCCGGTCGCGACTTCGCTGATCATGCTGGGGGTGCTGCTGGCGGGCGCGGTCGCGCTGCCGCTCCTTCCGGTGGCGCCGCTGCCGCAGATCGATTTCCCGACCATCTCGGTCTCGGCCAACCTTCCGGGCGCCAGTCCGGAAACGATGGCCTCGACGGTGGCGACGCCGCTGGAGCAGCAATTCTCCGATATTCCCGGCGTCTCGCAAATGACCTCCACGAGTTCGCTCGGCAGCACCAACGTCACGGTCCAGTTCGATCTCGACCGCAATATCGACGCCGCGGCGCAGGACATCCAATCGGCGATCGATGCGGCGGCCGGCCAGTTGCCCAAGGACCTGCCGAGCCCGCCCTCCTATCGCAAGGTCAATCCGGCCGACCCGCCGATGCTGGCCTATATTATCCATTCCGACGTGCTGCCGCTCACCGCCATCGACGATTACGCCGAGAACGTGGTCGCGCAGCAGCTCTCGCAAATTCCCGGCATCGCCCAGGTGGTGATCGGCGGCCAGCAGAAGCCGGCAGTGCGGGTGCAGATCAACCCGACCAAGCTCGCGGCACTCGGCTTGTCGCTCGACCAGGTGGCGAACGTGATCTCGACCGTGACGGTCGATGCGGCGAAGGGCTCGATCGATGGCGACAGGCGCAACTTCACGATCTACGACAACGACCAGCTCACCACCGCGGCGCCCTGGAACGACGTCATCGTCGCCTATCGCAAGGGCGCGCCGATCCGGGTCAAGGATATCGGCGTGGCCGTAGATGGGCCGGAGAACACCAAGGTCGCGGGTTTCGGCAACGGCCAGCGCGGCGTGCTGCTGATCATCTACAAGCAGCCCGGCGCCAATGTGATCGATGCCGTATCGCGCGTGGAAGCACGCCTGCCCCAGATCCAGCTCTCGATTCCCCCTTCAATCAAGATCGAGAAGGTGGTGGACCGCACCACCACGATCCGCGCCTCGGTGCAGGATGTCGAGTTCACCCTGCTGCTGACCATCGCGCTGGTGGTCATGGTGATCTTCGTCTTCCTGCGGAATTTCTGGGCCACGGTCATTCCCGGCATCACCGTGCCGCTGGCGCTGGTCGGCACCGGTGGCCTGATGTACGTGGTCGGCTACAGCCTGGACAATCTCTCCCTCATGGCCTTCACCATCGCGGTCGGATTCGTGGTCGATGACGCGATCGTCATGCTGGAGAACATCTACCGCCATGTCGAAGACGGGATGAGCGTCAAGGAAGCGGCGATCAAGGGCGCCGGCGAGATCGGTTTCACCATCATATCGATCAGCGTCTCCCTGGTCGCGGTGTTCATTCCCCTGTTGCTGATGGGCGGCATCGTCGGACGCCTGTTCCGCGAGTTCGCCGTCACGGTCACCATGACCATCGCCGTCTCCGCCATCGTCTCGCTGACCCTGACGCCGACCATGTGCGCGCTCTTCCTCAAGGACGAAAAGCACCGGAAACACAACAACCTCTATGCCGCGGTGGAGCGATTTTTCGACGGCATGCTGGCGCTCTATGAGAAAGGCCTCGACCTGGTGCTCCGGCACCGGCGCATGACCCTGGCGGTGTTCTTCGCCACCATGGCGGCGACGGTCTGGCTGTTCATCCTGGTGCCGAAGGGCTTCTTTCCGCAGCAGGATACCGGCTCGATCACCGGCCTCTCCGAAGCCGCGCAGGACGTCTCCTTCGCCGAGATGATGCGGCTGCAGCGCCAGGTTCTCGACGTGGTCTCCCAGGATCCGGCTGTGCAGAGCTGGGGCTCGGCCATCGGCGGGTCGCGCACGCTGAACACCGGGCTGATGGTGATCACCTTGAAGCCGAAGGAGCAGCGCGACGTCAGTGCCGACCAGGTGATCGCGCGGCTGCGGCCGAAGCTCGCCGAGATCAAGGGCATCGCGCTCTTCATGCAAGCCGCCCAGGATCTCAATGTCGGCGGCCGGCTCTCGCGCACCCAGTATCAATACACGCTGGAGGATGCCGATCTCGACGAGCTCAACACCTGGGCGCCGAAGATCCTGGAGAAACTGAAGACCCTGCCGAACCTGCGCGACGTCGCGACCGACCAGCAGAACGGGGGCGGCACGCTGACCCTCACCATCGACCGCGACCAGGCTTCGCGTTTCGGCATCCAGCCGCAGCAGATCGACCAGGTGCTGGACGATGCCTTCGGCCAGCGCCAGGTGGCGCAGTACTTCACCCAGCGGAGCTCCTATCACGTCGTGCTGGAGATCGATCCCGCGCTGCAGGGCGATCCCAAGACGCTCGATCACCTCTACATCACCTCGCCCATCACCGGGCAGCAGGTGCCGGTCTCGACCTTCGCCAAGTTCGACACAAGGAAGACCAGCTATCTCTCGATCAACCACCAGGGCCAGTTTCCGGCGGTCACCTTGTCCTTCAACCTGGCGCCCGGCGTGGCGCTGGGCGATGCCGTCACCGAGATCCAGCGGGCGGTCGCCTCGATCGGCGCGCCAGCCGCCCTGGTCGGCACCTTCCAGGGCAATGCCCAGGCGTTCCAGGATTCGCTCCGGACCGAGCCCTATCTGATCCTGGCCGCGATCCTCACTGTCTACATCATTCTCGGCGTGCTTTATGAGAGCTACATCTATCCGCTCACGATCCTTTCGACCTTGCCATCAGCCGGGATGGGCGCCCTGCTCATTCTCATGATGTTTCATTTCGATCTCTCGATCATCGCCCTGGTCGGCATCCTGCTCTTGATCGGCATCGTGAAGAAGAACGGCATCATGATGGTGGATTTCGCGATCCAGGCGGAGCGGCACCAGGGCATGACGCCGGAACAGGCGATCCGCCAGGCCTGCATTCTCCGCTTCCGCCCGATCATGATGACCACGATGGCGGCCCTGCTCGGTGCGGTGCCGCTCGCCATCGGCCACGGCACCGGCGCGGAATTGCGCCAGCCGCTGGGCTACACCATGGTCGGCGGGCTGATCGTCAGCCAGGCGCTGACGCTCTTCACGACCCCGGTGGTCTATCTCTATCTTGACCGGGTCAATCATTGGATCGGACACCGGCTCGGCCGCCGCCATCCGCCGGGCGAACCTGCCATTGTCGCGGGGGAGTGAATGGCCGCGAAGCAAAGCGCTGGACTGCTGCTCTATCGCTGGAGCGACGAAGGGCTGGAAGTGCTCCTCGCCCATCCCGGAGGGCCGTTCTGGGCGAAGAAGGACAGCGGCGCGTGGTCGATCCCCAAAGGCGAGTTCCTCGAGGATGAAGCGCCGCTCGTGGCCGCGCGGCGCGAGTTTGCCGAGGAGATCGGCACCCGGGTCGAGGGCGAGGCGCTCGCCCTGACGCCCTTGAAGCAGCCGAGCCGCAAGATGATCCACGCCTTCGCCGTGGAGCACGACCTCAATGTCGAGCGGATCACCAGCAACACCTTCGAAATGGAATGGCCGCCGAAATCAGGGAAGAAACAGGCCTTCCCAGAGGTCGATCGGGCGGCCTGGTTCGCGCTCGCGGAGGCCCGGAAGCGAATTCAGCCCGGCCAGATCCCGATCCTGGACGAGCTGGTCCGCCGGCTGAGCGCGACCCGGCCTTAAGGCTTTGATCCGGCATTTCAAGTTCGACCAAAGTCGGTATACCTCTGAGCGCAGCGGACCGTTTAGGGCTTGATCCCTATCAATGGAATCCGGTTAAAATGACAGCGCTTTCAGCGCGGCGCCGGTGCCAGCGGAACAGAAACCGGCCCAGCTGACTTGCATGCACAAGGTCCGCCGAAGAGACCGCAGCTCGACAACGAATTTCGGGAGGAGCTTCAGCCGGCCATCCGCTCGCGCGCTCTGAACGCGGGTCCCCTCGATTTTCATCCCCACAACAAAACACCCACACACGGAGGAAGCTCATGACCAAATTCCGACTCACGCGGCGGCAGTTAATGCAGGGCACGGCGGGCGTGGCCGCCGGCGCGGTCGGCGCCAGGCTGCTCGGCGGCCGGCCGGCGGCGGCGCAGGACCTGAAGATCACGCCGGAGGAAGGCGCGACGCTCCGCGTGACGCGCTGGTCGCCCTTCGTCGAGGGCGACGAGAAGCAATGGCTCGCCAACACCGAGAAGTTCACCAAGGAGACCGGCATCCAGGTCCGGATCGACAAGGAGAGCTGGGAAGACATCCGCCCCAAGGCGGCGGTCGCGGCCAATGTCGGCTCCGGCCCCGACATCATGTGGGTCTGGTTCGACGATCCGCACCAATATCCCGACAAGCTGCTCGATGTCACCGAGCTCGCCGACTATCTCGGCAGCAAGTATGGCGGCTGGTATGACGGGCCGAAGTCATATGCGAACCGCGACGGCAAGTTCATCGGCCTGCCACTGGCGACCATCGGCAACGCGGTCGTCTATCGCAAGAGCCTGGTGAAGGCAGCCGGCTTCGACGAATTCCCGAAGGACACCGCGGGGTTCCTGAAACTCTGCGAAGGCCTGAAGAAGAACGGGCTCGGCGCCGGCTTCACCCACGGCCACGGCGTCGGCGACGGCAACAACTATGCGCATTGGCTGCTCTGGAGCCATGGCGGCAAGATGGTCGATGAGAAGGGCAACGTCACGATCAACAGCCCGGAGACGATCGAGGCCGTCAAGTATGCGAGCGAGCTCTACAAGAACTTCGTGCCGGGCACCGAGAGCTGGCTCGACGTCAACAACAACCGCGCCTTCCTGGCGAAGCAGGTCTCCTGCATCGCCAACGGCGTCTCGGTCTATTACGCGGCCAAGAAGGACCCCGCCATGGCCGAGATCGCGGCCGATATCGGCTCCACCAATTTCCCGATCGGTCCGAGCGGGCAGCATGCCGAGCTCTACCAGGTCACCTCTGCCGTGATCTTCAAGTATACGAAGTACCCAAAGGCGGCGATGCGCTATCTGCAATACATGTTCGAGCAGCCGCAGATGGATCCCTGGATCGAAGCCTCCAGCGCCTATTGCTGCCAGACCTTGAAGGCCTATGCGGCTAACAAGATCTGGACCGCGGACCCGGTCTTCGCACCCTATGCCAAGGCTTCGGAGACACTGCGGGCGAACGGCTATGCCGGCCCCCTCGGGCCGGCTTCGGCCGGCGTGATGGCGGACTATGTCCTGGTCGATATGTTCGCCGAGGCGGTCACCGGCCAGCGTTCGCCGGAAGACGCCGTCGCCCGCGCCGAACAGCGCGCCAAGCGGTACTATAAGAGCTGAGATGACGTCCACGATCACCACCGAAGCCGCCGGCCCCCTGCGGGCCGGCGGCATTTCCCGCCTCCTGGAGAACCGCAATGTCCTCGGCGCGCTGTTCCTGCTGCCGGCCGCGGTCATTCTGCTGCTCTTCCTGACCTATCCCCTGGGCCTCGGGGTCTGGCTCGGCTTCACCGATACCCAGATCGGGCGCGAGGGGATCTTCGTCGGCCTGGAGAATTACGAGTATCTCTGGTCGGATTCCGTCTTCTGGCTCTCGGTCTTCAACACGGTGCTCTACACCGTGGTCGCCTCGATCCTCAAATTCGCGCTTGGCCTCTGGCTGGCGCTGATCCTGAACGAGCGGCTGCCGTTCAAGGCGTTCTTCCGCGCGATCGTGCTGCTCCCCTGGGTGGTGCCGACCGTGCTTTCGGCGATCGCCTTCTGGTGGATCTACGACGCGCAGTTCTCGATCCTCTCCTGGAGCCTGATGAAGCTCGGGATCATCGATGCGCCGATCAACTTCCTCGGCGATCCCAATCTCGCCCGCGCCTCGGTGATCGCCGCCAATGTCTGGCGCGGCATCCCCTTCGTGGCGATCACGCTGCTCGCCGGATTGCAGACCATTCCGCCTTCGCTCTATGAAGCGGCGATGCTGGACGGCACCAATTCCTGGCAGCGACTGCGCTATGTCACCTTGCCGATGCTGACGCCGATCATCGCCGTGGTGATGACTTTCTCGGTGCTCTTCACATTCACGGATTTCCAATTGATCTACGTGCTGACCCGCGGCGGGCCGGTCAATGCCACGCATCTGATGGCGACGCTCTCGTTCCAGCGCGCGATTCCCGGCGGGCATCTCGGCGAGGGTGCGGCGATCGCCATCGCCATGGTGCCGTTCCTGCTCTCCGCCATCCTCTTCAGCTATTTCGGCCTGCAGCGCCGCAAATGGCAGCAGGGAGGGCGCGACTGATGGCCGTCACCGAAACTCTCGGCAAGAAGAAGCGCGGCGATGAAGGCGGCGCTACCTATCTCGAGCGCACGCCGCGCCGGCTGGTGACGCTCTACCTGCCGCTGGCGATCTTCATCTTCGTTCTGCTGTTCCCGTTCTACTGGATGACGATCACGGCCTTGAAGCCGGACAACCAGCTCACGGATTACGACAACTACAGCCCGTTCTGGGTGGTGAAGCCGACCCTCGACCACATCCGCTATCTGCTGTTCGAGACCTCCTACCTGCCCTGGCTCTGGAACACGATCGTCGTCTCGGTGGCGGCAACCTTCCTCTCGATCTTCGCCGCGGTGCTCGGTGCCTATGCGATCGAGCGGTTGCGCTTCACCGGCTCACGGCAGGTGGGCTTGGGCATCTTCCTCGCCTATCTGGTGCCGCCGTCGATTCTGTTCATTCCGCTGGCCTTCATGGTGTTCAAGCTCGGGCTCTATGACAGCAAATGGGCGCTGATTCTCACCTACCCGACCTTCCTGATTCCCTTCTGCACCTGGCTGCTGATGGGCTATTTCCGCTCAATCCCCTACGAGCTCGAGGAATGCGCGCTGATCGACGGTGCGACACGGCTGCAGATCCTGGTGAAGATCATCCTGCCCTTGTCGGTGCCGGGCCTGATCTCCGCCAGCATCTTCGCCTTCACCCTCTCCTGGAACGAGTTCATCTACGCTCTCACCTTCATCCAGTCTTCCGAGAACAAGACCGTGCCGGTCGGTGTCCTGACCGAGCTGGTGCGCAGCGACGTCTATGAATGGGGCGCGCTGATGGCGGGCGCGCTGTTCGGATCGCTGCCGGTCGTCATTCTCTATTCCTTCTTCGTCGATTACTATGTGTCCTCGATGACCGGCGCGGTGAAGGAATGAGAAATGCAATGGCGGTTCGAGGACGACGACATCGACTGGGCCGAACTGTCGGAGCTCTATCGCATCGCGCCGCTCGGCAATAAGTCGCCGCAACATCTGCAACGCGCCTATGCGAACAGCATGTTCAAATGCTTCGTGGTGGAGAATGGCCGGCTGGTCGGCGCCGGCCGCGCCGTCGCTGACGGTATCGACTGCGCCTATCTCTGCGACATCGTCGTGCATCCGGAGCTGCAGGGCCAGGGCCTCGGCAAGGCGCTGGTCCTGAAGCTGAAGGAACTCTCGGCGGGCCACGCCAAGATCATCCTCTACGCCAACCCCGGCAAGGAAGACTTCTATCGCAAGCTCGGCTTCCGCCGCATGCTGACGGCGATGGCGGTCTTCGCCGACCAGGACCGCGCGATCAAGCGCGGCCTGGTGGAGGAGTAGCCGCTCAGTCCATGGTCAGCACGATCTTGCCGAACGGGCCGCGATCGAGATGGTCCAGGGCCGCCGGCAGGTCTTTCAACGCGTAGCGGCGATCGATCACCGGCTTCAGGCCAGTGCGATCGACGGCGGCGACCATCTCCTCCAAGCCGCTGCGATGCCCGACGCTGATGCCCTGGATCACCGGCGACTTCAGCAGCACGGGTGCCGCGGGGCCGGACAGGTCGAAGCCTTCCAGTACGCCGATCACGGAGACGCGGCCCTGCACCGCGACGGCGGCGAACGATTTCCCAAGATTCGGACCGCCGGCGATTTCCAGCACATGGTCGGCACCGCGATCCTGCGTGAGACGATAGACCGCCGCGACCCAGTCCTCCTTGCGGTAGTTGATGCCGTGATCCGCGCCGAGCGCTTTCGCCTTGGCGAGTTTCTCATCGCTGGATGAGGTGACGATGACTTCGGCGCCATGCAGCTTCGCGAGTTGCAGGCCGAACAGTGCGACGCCGCCGGTACCCTGGACTACCACGGTCTGGCCGGCGCGCAGATGGCCAAGCTCGATCAGCGCGAACCAGGCGGTCAACGCGGCGATCGGCAGGGTCGCGGCATCGGCATCGTCGAGGCTCTTCGGCGCATGCACCAGCCAGTCCTCAGGATAAGCGACGTACTCGGCGAGCACGCCCGGATAGAAGCCGCCCAGCGTTTGATAATGCGGCACCCGCGCGCTGCCGGGTCGGGCACCGTCGATCCAATCCGGAATGAAGTTGGAGATCACGCGGTCGCCGAGTGCGAAGCGCGTGGCGCCCTTGCCGGTCGCCGCGACCGTGCCGGCAAGATCGGAGGCCGGTGTGAACGGGAAGGCGAGCGGCAGGCCCATGCCGGTCTCGATCACCAGCTTGTCCCGGTAGTTCAGCGAGGCGGCGCCCACTTTCACCAGGACTTCGCCCGGCTGCGGTTCCGGCACCGGGGCTTCCGCGAGGTGCAGCTTGTCGCGCCCGATCCCGTCCATCTCCCACCGCCGCATCGTCTCGCCCATCGCGTCCTCCTTGTTGAAATCGGGTCCGGGCGTTATTTAATGGGGCAAGGAATTCCGCAGTAGCGATCATTATTCGCAACATTGGCGCAACAGGTTCTACAATGAGCGACGCCTTGAACGGGGTCTCCGTCTTCGTGACCGCCGCGGAGACCGGCAGCTTTTCGACCGCGGCCGCCAAGCTGCATCTCTCGCGCTCCGCCGTGGGCAAGACCATCGCCCGGCTGGAAGCCCGGCTCGGCGTGCGCCTGTTCCACCGCACCACGCGTGCGCAGAGCCTGACCGAGGACGGCCAGGCCTATTTCGAGCATTGCCTGCGCGCGCTCGAGGCACTGCGCGCCGGCGGGCAGATGCTGGAATCGGGCCGACGCGAGGCGAGCGGGCGGCTGCGCATCTCCGTGCCAGTGCTGTTCGGCCGCCGCTGCGTGGCGCCGATTCTCAACCGGCTGGCCGCCAAACATCCCAAGCTCGAGGTCGAGCTCAACTTCACCGACCAGGTGGTCGATCTCATCGAGGACCGCTTCGACCTCGCAATCCGCAACGGCCGGCCGATGGCCGGCGCCGGCCTGAAGACCCGGCTGATCGCCCTGCAGCGGATGACGGTCTGCGCTGCACCGGCCTATCTCGCGCAGCACGGGACGCCGCTCACCCTCGAAGACCTGGAGCGGCATCAGGCGGTCGTCTATGGCCGCGCCGGCGCGGCCAAGCCCTGGCTCTTCCCGACGGAAGCTGGCGAACCCACCGAGATCGTGCCACCGAACCGCCTGCGCTTCGACGACTTGAGCGCGATTTCCGATGCCGCGGTCGATGCGCTCGGCATCGCCTGGCTGCCCTGCTGGCTGATCCGCGACCGGGTGCGCGAAGGCAAGCTGGTGCCGCTCCTCTTGAAAGGCCCGCGGCTCATCATTGAGACCCATGCGCTCTGGCCGGAAACGCCGCACCTGCCGATGCGCGTCCGTCTCGCCATCGATGCGCTGGCGGCCGAGCTTCCCGGTAACGCCGAGCTTTAGGCCGTCTGGAGGCGTGCGATCCGCTCCGCAGTCGGCGGATGCGAATGCTTGAAGGTCGAATAGACCGGATCGGTGGTGCTGGGCGCCGCGTTGTCCTTGTGCAGCTTCAGCAGAGCCGAGGCGAGATCGGCGCCGTTGGTCTGGCCGGCGGCATAAGCATCGGCCTCGAACTCATGCACCCGCGAGCGCCAGTTGGAGAAGCCGCTGAACCACCCGGTGAAGACGGGAAGCACGAGCATGGCCAGAATCAGCGCCGCCAGCGGCATCGCGGTGGAGACGCCGAACGCCGCGGCGAACCAGGGCTGGGCGATCAACCACCCGATCAGGGCGAAGCCCAGGAGGCTCAGCACGAACTGGGTCACCATCCGCTTCACGATGTGCCGCAGCTTGAAATGGCCGAGCTCGTGGGCGAGCACCGCTTCGATCTCCTCGGCCGAAAGGCTGGCGATGATGGTGTCGAAGAGCACGATGCGCTTCGACGGGCCGAAGCCGGTGAAGAACGCATTGCCATGGCCGGAGCGCTTGCTGGCATCCATCTTGAAAAGGCCGTTGGAGCGGAAGCCGCAGCGCTGGAGCAGGGTCTCGATCCGGCCGCGCAAGGCGCCGTCGTCGATCGGCTCCAGCTTGTTGAAGAGCGGGATGACGAAGGTCGGGATGATCAGCATCATCACCAGGTTGAAACCGACATAGAGTCCCCATCCGGCCAGCCACCAATATGCGCCGACATTACGCAGGATGAAGTCGATCGCGAGGACGAACGGCGTCCCGAGCACAATGGCGACGGCGGCACCCTTCGCGAGATCGGCGATAAAGAGGCCGGGCGTGGTGCGGTTGAAGCCGAATTTCTGCTCGATCTTGAAGGTACGCCGGATCGAGAACGGCAGCTCGACCACAGCATAGGTCAGCAGCAGCGCGCCGGCCAGCAGCAGGCCGGCGAGATAGCCGGGTCCGACCAAAGCGGTGATGCTGCGCTCATAGAAGGCGAAGAGGCCGCCGAGCAGCAGCACGCCGGTCAGCACCGAGCCGACGACGCTGTCGATCCTGGCAAGCCGCAGCTTCTCGATGGAATAGTCTACGGCTTTCCGGTGCTCCTCCGGCGCGATGCGGCCGGCGAAGGCGGCCGGCACCTGGTCGCGATGGGTGCTGATCCAGCGAATCTGCCGGCTGTCCAGCCAGAGCTCGAAGCCGAGCTGGGCCAGGATGGCGATGCCGACGATCAGGATCACGATGGAAGTCTGCAAGATGGGTCCTCCGCTGCTCCCTCCTATTTAGGATGAAGCCGCGGCGAAGTGTAGGCCTACTCGACCTCGATGGTGACCGGCGCGGAGCTCAGGCCCCGATAGGGCACCTTGGCCTCGAATGTGTGGCGGCCGGGCTGCAGCGGCCACCGCGCGACTTGATCCGCCGGCCCCACCCGGAAAGGCTTGCCGTCCACCACCCAGACGACCTGGGTCGCGTCCGCGGGGACCGCAGCCTTGAGCGGCAGGCTGGCGAGATCGACGGGGAGCTCCGGATTTCGGATCACCCGCATGTTGTTGCGGGGCGAAAGCACGGTCACCACGCCGGCTTCTTTCTCGGGCGGCGTCAGCACGGCCAGCGCCTCTGGATCGACCGCGGCCGGTTTAACCGCCGCCTTGCCGCCGGTCCATTCCGGCAGCTTGTCGGAACCCAGCCGATAATTGGGCGGCGCCGGGAAAGCCAGGGCCGCGACATCCGGCACATCGCCGTGAAGATCGAGCAGGATGGCGCGGGCGAGCTCGGCCGCACTCCCGGCCCCGGTCACGTCGCGCATCGGCCCGGCATCGGAACGCCCGATCCAGACACCGACCAGGTATTTCCGCGAATAGGTCATGGTCCAAGCGTCGCGATAGCCCTGCGACGTGCCGGTCTTGATCGCCACCGGGAACGGATATTCGGTCGAGCCCATGCGCGGAAAGCTCGGCAGCCGCGCCGACGGATCGGCCAGGAACTGCGTCACCAGCCGCGCCGCATCGACCGACATGACGCGGGTACCCGGCTGCGGCTTGGCATTGCGCAGCCAGACCAGGTCGTGCATCACGCCGTCATCGGCCAGCGCCAGGTAGGCGCGTGTCAGCTTCTCCAGCGTGGTCGGCAGCGCGCCGACCGAGAGCGACAGGCCATAATAGGAAGCCGGCCGCTCTGCCGTGTTGATCCCGAGCAGGCGCAGATAGAGGAAGGTCTCGTCGAGGCCGATCGCCTTGGTGAGATTGGCGGCCGGCACGTTGCGGGAATTGGCGAGTGCCCGGCGCGGCGTCATCACGCCGAGGAAGGCGCGGTCGGCATTGGCGATCGTGCCGGCGCTGAACGCGGTGTCGAGTAGCTTGGTTTCGGGCGCGATGGCGCCGCGGTCGAGCGCCAGCGCATAGATGAAGGGCTTCAACGTGCTGCCCGGCGAACGTTCGGTCAGCGCGAAGTCGATGGCGCCCGTCCCGGTTTGGAAATAGCCCGAGGAGCCGACCCAGGCCAGCACCTCGCCATTGGTCACATCGACGACGACGGCGGCCGCCTGTTCCGCGCCGACCTGGCGCCAGCGATCGAGATATTGCCGGGTCAGGGCCTCGACGTTGCGCTGGATGCCGCGGGCGACCGTCGTCGTGATGCGGGGATCGGTCGGCTTCACCGCCGTCAGGTCCGGCCTGCGTTGCAAATTGAGGATCGCATGCAGTGCATTCTCGGGCCGGGTGCGGCGGTCGAGCAGCGGCAGATGGTCGAGCTGCGACGCCGCCAACGCTTGCTCGGTCGCGGTGATCACGCCGCCGCTTTCCAGCGCATCGAGGATGCGGTGGCCGCGGGCGATCGCATCGGCACGGCCGTCGAGCAGCAGCGGGTTCATCCGGCTGGGCGCTTGCGGGATCGCCGCCAGGAAGGCGATTTCCGCCCAGGAGAGATCGGCGACCGGCTTGTCGAAATAGAAGCGCGCCGCGTGGGCGATGCCGTGGCTGCCATTGCCGTAAGGTGCGAGCTTCAGATATTGCCGCAGCACCGCCGCCCGGCCGTAGCGCAAGGTGAGAAACAGCGCCGTCGAAGCCTCACGCGCCTTGTTGAGATAGCTGCGCGAAGCCGGGTCCTGCATCCGCGCGACCTGCATCGCCAGCGTGGAGGCGCCGGAGACGCGGCTGCCGCTAGTCGCGTTCTGCCAGACCGCGCGCGCGATCGCGGCCGGATCGACGCCGGGATGCCACCAGAAACGCCGGTCCTCTAGCGCGACCGTGGCGGCGACGACCCGCGGCGGCAGTTCCGCGATCTCCCAATAGCCGTAGCCGCCATCATCGGCTGCCGCGATCTGGGCCATGAAGCCGCCATTGCGGTCGAGCAGGATCGGCGTCGGTGCCGGCGAGACGAGCGCGGCGCTGAACCAGCCCCAGGCGCAGAGCGCCAGGGCGGCTGCGCCCGTCGCAATCCCGATGCGACGCCGCCTATTGCGCATCGGCCGGCTGGATCACGATCTTCGCGCCGCTCGAGTTCCCGTTGACGCTGCCGTCATACATCATCTCGGCATAGGCGGCCGGCTGGATGAAGGTGCCGGGGATATGCGCCCGCGTGCGGAAGGCGAAGCGATAGGTGCCCTTCGGCAGCGTGTCGTAGAAATAGGCCACGCGGTCGTCAAGGAAGGCGACATAGGACGGCGCCAGCGTGGTCTCGCCGGTCGGCTTCGCCTCTGGCGGCGCCGTCGCCAGCGCCGGGTTCAGCGGCTCCATGCCCGCCGCAAGCGGGATCACGATCGCGACATGGTTGCGGTCGAGCGCATTCACCAGCTCGACGCGGTCCTCGTCGATCTCGCCGACCTTGAAGGTGATCGTCTTGCCGGCGGCGTCGAGCGCGGTCTTGATCGCCGGCGCGTCGCCGGGCTGTACCTGATGCACCTCGCGGCTGACGACGAAGCCTTCGGCATGCGGGGCTTCCTCGCTGCCGGGGGCCGCCGGCACATACTTCGCCTCGATCAGGACGCCGACCGGCGTTGCGCTGGACTGCGCCAAGGTTGCCTTCGCAGGTCCGAGATCCGGCAGCGGCACCACCGGTTCTTCGCCACCCACATCGATCTTGGTCGCCGCTTCGCCGACCGCGACGTCGATCGTCGCGACCGGCGCGTCGGCCGGCTGGCTGTCGATGAACTTGGCGAGCGCCAGCAGCGCCTCGGCATTGGCGTTGGTCGTGCCCCAGCCGTCGCCGCGGCCGAGCGTCACCAGGGCGTTCACCAGGAGCTGCTTCTTCGGCTCGTCGCCACCGGTCGCAACCGCGTGCAGCACCTGGGCGACCGTCCGACTCTCCGAGGGGAGGATCAGCCGGTCGCCGGCCTCGGCATTGCTCTGCAACCCGCCATAGATCTCCTTGCCCTGATAGAGCCGGACCACGATGCCGGCCCAGGTCTTCGCCATCAGATCCGAGAGCGTGTTCGGATCGGTCGCGCTCGAGTGGCCGAGGGCTTCGGTCACCTGGGCCAGGGCTTCGAGGTTCAGCCATTGAGTCTTGCGCGCGAGCTCGGCAGCATAAGCGTCGTCCGCCTTGCCGGCCTGCGCCAGCGCGGTCAGCGCCCAGACCCGCTCCGAATATTCGAGCCCGGAGATCAGGTTGGTGTTGTCGGAGCGCAGGGATTGCCGCAAGGCATCGGTCTGCTTGGTCAGCAGTCCGTCATCGATCGCATAGCCGGCATCGCGCGCCTCGACCAGGAACTGCACCGACCAGGCCGTGAGAAAGACATAGGGCTTGGAGCCCGGCCAGAACGAGACCAACCCGTCGTCGCTGGTCGCCTTCTCGACATAGGCGACGGTGTCCTTCACATCCTGGTCGAGACGCTCCAGCTTGCCGCCGATCATCAGCGTGTCGCGGAACTTATGCAGGGCGAGCTCGGCGCGCGCCAGGCTGATCCGCTGCTCGGTGCAGCCGTAGGGATAGGCTTGCAGATAGTCGAGCCCCGCCGCCATCCGGAGCAGACCCGGCTGGGTCGACATGAGGATGTGGCGGCCGAAGGTGCCTTGCCGGATCGACTCGGTGAACTCCGGAATGACGAGGGGCTCGCCCGCGACCAGAGTCTGCAGCATCCGGATGTCGATCGGCCGGCGATCCGGCTGGACCGGCAGATCGATCGAGACCGCATCGCGCGCCTGGTCGTTGCTGCGTTCGACGCCGAGGCTGACGTTGACCGATGGTTGCTGGAGTGCGCCATCCGGCGTATAGCTCGGCGTCGGCACCGTGACCGGGAAGTCGAGATGGACCGGCTTGTCCGTGGTCCAGTCGAAATCGCGCTTCGCGTCGCCGGCGATGGTTAGACCCTCGGCCTGGAGTTCCACCCGGCCCGGTCCGCCCTCGCCTTCGATGATGCGGCCGAGGCCGGCGATGTTGAACTGATCGCCCGGCCGCACGAAGCGCGGAAAGTTCGGCTGCACCATGACCGGAAGCCGCACGCGAATCTGTCCGATCGCGAAGCCGAAACGGCTGGTACCGCTGACCGCCTTCGCCCGCACCTTGAAGATCGAGAGCGAGTCCGCGAGCTTGATCTTCACCTCGGCCTTGCCGTCGGCCCCGACCATGATGGACGGATTGAAATAGGGCACCGGCGTGAAGTTCTTGCGGACGGTGACGTTGTCGAACAGCGACTTCTTCTCCGCCGCACCGCCGTCGCCGCCCGGATCCTCCTCCAGCGGCAAGGCGCCGATCACGAGGTTTCGGGTATCGCGCAGCATCATGCGTGTCGCGCGATCGACGATGAACTCCGGCAGCGGATCGAGCCGCTGCTCCTCGGCCAGCGCCAGCACCGCCTGGTCGACCAGCCAGAGCGTCACCTCGCCGGCGAGCGGCGCGCCGGCATCGTCGGCGAGCGCGATCTTCACGGTGATCTCCTGGCCCGGCAGCGCCTTTTCCGGATAGTCGAGCTTGATATCGACCAGGTTCTTGACCGGCTTCACCGAAATCCAGCTGGTTGCAGCGAGAGTCTGCGGCCGGCCGAGATCGAGCTGATCCGGTTTCGGCAATTCGCCGGGCAAACGCCCGCGCATCAATAGGAAGTGCACTGGGATCCGCGGCATGTAGGTCGGCTTGATCGGCAGCGCGAAGCGGCCGACGCCGTTGCGGACATGCACCCATTCATAGCGCATGCGGGCATCGGGCTCCTCGACAATCGCCAGCGCTTCGCCATTCTGGAACGGGCTCTCCAGGATCAGGACAGCTGTATCGCCGCCCTTGTAGTCGGACTTCTCGGTCGTGACCTTGAACACCTGGGCTGGCGGGCGCGACCAGGTGACCGGCGTGCCACCATCGGCGAAGAAGTCGACGGCGACGCTCTGCACGCGGCCGAGCGCATCGCGACCTTCGACCTTCAGGATATAAACGCCGGCGCCGGTGAGCTTGAGATCGAGCTTGCTCGGCTCAAAGCCGCTGGTGAGCGGCTGTTCCGAGACCGTTTCGTCCACGGTCTCCGTCACATATTTCGCCGCACCTTCGGTGAAGTCGCCGGCCTGGAGCTGGGAGATCCAGCGGCGCTTCATCAGCTTCACCGTGACGGCCTGTCCCGAGACCAGCTTGTCGTCGAGGCCCTGGAGCAGCACCTCGGCCGCGACCGTATCCGCCTTCTTCAGATAGCGCGGCACCTTCACGCCGATCGCGAAAGGCGGCAGTGCCGCAATCTCCTGGGTGCTGGTGACGGTCTGGTCGTCGTCGCCGGTGACCGTCGCTTCGATCACATAGCTCCGGGGCTGTGCCGTCGGCTCGATCGCCGGGTTCAGCTCCAGGCTGGCAGCACCTTGGTCGTCGGTGGTCCCGTCCTTCTCCAACAACGGCGTCGATGCGAAGTCGCCGATTCCGGAGAAGCGCGCATCGGTCGAGTAGTAGAAGCCCTCGCGCTTGGCCAGGGTCCAGTCATAGGGGAATTGGGTGACGCGCCAATGCACCGGGCGATCGGCGACCACGCCGCCGGCATAATAGGTGGCAGCAAGCTTGACCGTGAACGGCGCATCGGAGGGCGTCTTGGTGGCGCCGTTCAAGTGCACCTCGAAGGTCGGCAGGCGATAGGCCTCTTTCTTGAAGCTCACCGCGCCGACCTGCGCGATCCCGTCTTCGGTTTGAATCTCCAGCTTCACCTGGTAGATGCCGGTCGCCGCGGTCTTTTCCTGGAAGAAGTCGTAGAAGCTGCCGTTCTCGTTGATCGCTACCTCGTGCCGCCACTCGGTGTTGTCCGGCGCGGTGATGACGAGCGTCGCCTTCGGCTGCTCGAAGGCGAGCGCGCCGGCCGAATAGTGCCGCAGATAGCCTTTGATGTGCACAGGCTCTTCCGGGCGATAGATCGGCCGCTCGGTGAAGATGTGGACGAGATCGGCATCCGGCTGGGCGCGGTTATCGAGATTCTCCTGAGTCCATTGCAGCCAGGTGCCCTCGCCACCCATCCAGTTCTGATCCGCATAGACATCCGGCCCGCGGGTCGGATCGAGCACAAGAACATCGCTGTCGTCGGCAACGACGATGCGGCGGATCGCGTAGGAATCCCGGGTTGCACCGGGCGCAACCCACTCGACCGCGCCGGCGGAATCGGTCGTGTCGCTGAACGCGCTTTCCCAGTGCCCGTCGTTGGCGCCTTCCACCTTGACTTCCGCGCCCTCCACAGGCTTGCCGGTCGAAAGCGAGGTGACGACGAAGCGGACGCGGTCCCGTTCCTCGACCGCGGACAGGCTGAGATCCGTGACCTGCACGCGGACCCAGGCACGCTGGCTCGACTTGTCGATCCGGCGCAGGCCCACAAGATAAGTGCCGGGCTTGTCGGCGCCGCCGACACGCGCGAAATAGGGCTTGAGGTCCAGCCCGAACTTCGCCGCCGCCCCACCCTTCTTCAGCGGCAGGTCGATGAGATCCGAGATGCTGGGCGAGCCCAGCGCCTTGATCTGCGCCGAAAGCTCGCTGTCGGAGATGTAGCGGTTGGCATCGGTGAACGATTCCGGCTCCTCGCCGGGTGCGGGCGGTGTCGCCGATTCATCCACCATCACCGGCTCGTTCGGAAACGGCCAGAACGAGCGGTTCAACGGATCGATCTTGTGAATGCGGAGATCGACCTGCTCGAACCCGCGGCCTTTGAGCGGCAGCATCTGCGGACCATAGCGCTCGACGATACCGTTGCTGGACAGCCAGTCGAGGAAGCTCTTGCGCTCGGCGAAGGAGAGATAGGCGGTACTGGGCGCCGTCATCTGCAAGGGACGGCCCTGCTGATCACTGAGCCCGGCCGGCTCCAGCCGCAGCTCGTAGAGCGTGCCCGCGGCGAACTTGCCCGAGACCGAGAGCACGTTGTTCACCGCCGCATAAGTGACGCCCTCGACCTGCGGAGAGATGCGGATGAGGTTGCGCGCCGCAATCGGCCCGATCGGTGCGAGATCGGCCGAGAAGGTGACGTTGACGCTGCGGTCGCCGGCGGGGCATTTGATGGCATCTTCCCGGCCGTAGCTTGCGCCGGACGGCGGGATTGGGAAGCTCTCCTGACGGCAGCCGAGTTGGGTGATGCGGAAGGGCTCGGCCGTCGAGAAGGAAATATCCTGGAATCCGCCGTCGAGGCCGTTCTCGAGTGAGAGCTTCAGGTGAACGAGCGCGCGCGTCCCGCCCGGGATCGGGTCGTGCAGGTTGACGACATACTGCGCCGGCGCCGACCGATCGGCGCGCTCCATCACCTTCACGTCAAAATTGGCATCGGTGAGCGTGCGCGCAGCGGCGGCATCGACCCCGGGGAGCGGACGCAATTCGATGGTGACGAGCTTCGCAAGCGCCTCGGCATCGAGCGGTTCGGGCAAAGTGAGCGCGATCGATTTCACCGGATCGAGACCGGTCGCGCCGTCGCGCGGCGTGGTGGCCGTCGGCGCCGACATCAGGGTTGCCAGATTGATGCTGTGCGTGCCGACCTTCAGCGCGAAGCGCGTCAGCGGCGGCCAGGGTTCGGCCGGCTTGAACTGCAGCGTGCGAGCGTTGATCCAGATCGCGGCACCAGGATGCAGCGGCGCCAGCGTGAAGTATTTTTCCGGATGATCCTCGGCGCCACCGGCGGCAGGGCCGGTATCCGAATCGAAGAACACCGTGATGGGGTCCCAGCGGCGGAGGAACTTCTCCGGCACCACGACTGCGCCAGCGGGGCGCACGACATCCTGCGGCCCGGACGGCACCCTCTCGTCGGCGAAAGTCGGCGAAACGAAGACCGGCAGTGCGGCGAGCAGAATGCCGGCGAGCGGGTTCAACCACGCGCGCACGAAGCTACTCCTGTTGTTGGGGTTTGAGGCCGGCGAGTTCGAGATAGCTGCGCTTCACGTCATCGGGCGGGCTGCCATCGGGTGCGCGGACGCCGACCAGCGCCGGCTGCACCATGATCGCATTGCCCTCGGCCGGCGCATCGACCGCCAGCAGATAGGTGCCGGCCTTGAGGTGCAGCAGCTGCACGACACCGCTGCCGATCTCCTTGCCGTCGGCATCGAGCACGCGGCAATGGGCGGAGTCCATCGAGCCGCGCACGCCGATACCGATGTCGCGCTCGTCCTTCACGGTGAAAGAAAAGAGCCGTGACTCGCCCGGAGCGAGCTGAATCTTCGGCCCCAGACCTTCATCGATCGGTGCAATGTCGATCAGCGATGCTTCGGCGATGCCGGAGAGCGGTCCCTCGCCCGCCGCGCGCAGGACGATCGGTGTCGTGCCCTTGGGTAAGAGGAGATCGAGGTCGGCGCCGTTCGCGAAGACCCTGAGCCGCTGCGCTGCTTCCAGTTCCGCGATCACCGGGGCCGTGGTTTTTAAGCGCAGGAATTTCGGCTCCGGGACTGAAAATACGATCTGCTGCGCGCCGCCGGCGAGCGGCACGGAAGAAGTCTGGAGCACTTGAATCCCCTTGGCGGCGACGCCGAGCGAGGTCAGCGGATCGCCGCCATCGATCCAGGCCACCACCAGGCCGGGTCCGTGGGCGATGTCGAGAACGGCATTGCCGCCGAGTGCGGGCGTTGCCTCGCGGGAGACCGTGCCGTCGTCGCGGATCAGCGTCGCCTGCTTGACCGCGCCCTCGGCCATGATGCGCAGCCGGCCGGACTTTTTCTCCGCATCCGAGAGCCGGATATCGAGGCGCTGCACGCCTTCGCTCGGGAAGTATTGCTTGAAAATGCGCCCTCCGCCGAGCGCCACAACGGCATCGCTTTCCACGATCGGCGTCAGCGAGAGGCCGATCTGCCCGTCGGTGTCGGCAGCCGAGAGCACCAGAACCTGCTCGGCCATGCTGTCTCGGGTGAGCGCCAGCGGCGTGCTGCCGGACCAGACGCCCTCGCTGTCGTTGCCGTTGCGCAGGATCACCGCGGTCATCGGCGGCAGCGCCAGGTTCAGCCGCTTCAGGCCTTTCGGCAGGGCAATGACCAAAGCTTGATGACGCTTCAGCCCACGATCCGCCACGCCCCAGTCCACCGAATCTTTTAAGGGCGCGGCGAAGTCGACCCGCCGCAAGGTCAAGGGCAGCTGCATTTCCGGATCAGCGGCATTCCAGAGTCGCAGCGCGAAGCCGGTGTCCTTCGCTTCCGACGTGACTGCAATGGCCGAGTCCTTGGCCGTCGCGCTGATCAATCCCATCGCGCCGATGCCGGGTTGGCCGAGGCGCGAATCTGTCAGCCAGAGATGCGGCAAGCCTTTTCCAGCCATCGGATCGGCGATGATGGTGGCACCATGATCCGAGCCCGGCACGGTCAGCGCCACGGCGCTGTCACCAGGAATGACGCGGCTGCCTAAAACCGAGGCGAAATTCTTCGAGAGCCGCGCGCCGAACCAGAACGTGCCCTTGTTGCCGAAGACAATTCCCAACGGATCGCCGGTCAGCGCGCGCCCGTTCTCGGTTGACCACGCGAGATCGGCGGCGGGTTGATCAAGGCGATAGGCGCCCGCGGCATCGACGGCCACCGCGGCCATCCCCAAAGCCGGCGTGATGCCGTCGATCGGTTTCAGCACCGCACCGGCACCGGTGAATTGCGCATCGCTCTGCGACGCCTGTGTCACCATCCGCGTCTGCACACGGATCGGATCAGTGCTGCGGTCGACCGACCAGACCCGCAGGCGGTAGTCGCCCTTCACCGCATTGACCGGCAGTGCGACCCAAGGCGAGCGCGCGACGCTTTCCGCGAGCGTCCGCCATTGGCCGTTCTTCCGGCGCTCGAGGCCGAGGCCGAGGCCGACCGCGGGTCCATTCGCATCGGCCGACGCCACCAGGAGATCGCCTGGTCCGGAAGTCAGCGGGATGAGATGCACCTTTGGCCCGGAGAGCTCGGTGTCTTCGCCGACCGCCAAGGCCGGTTCGGTCTGCTCTTCGGGCTGATAGATCGAAACCGATGTCTGGCCGGGCGCGGCTTCTTCCGGCACCGCGGCTTCCTCGCCCTCGCCCTCCCCCTCTTCGCCGTCACCCGAGACCATCTGGTCGTTCTCGCCATCCTCGACCGTGTCGGTGATCGCGGGCTCCGGTGCCTCGGGCACCTTGCCGACGGCTTCCAGATGCAGGCGGTAGTAGCCCGGCTTCAGCCGGCCGGCGATGGCGAAGTTCCAGTCGTTCGGCCGGTCGTCATTGGTGGCGGCGAGACGATTGCCGGCGTCATAGAGCCAGGCACGGACATCGGTGATGCCGAACGAACCGATCTCGACCACGGAATCGCTGCCGATCGAAACCGGGATGTCGGCCGGGAGATTGGTTACCACGCTGCGGCCTGCGACGAGCTCGGTCGCGCTGACCGAGACGGTGTAGTCGAAGCGGTTGTTGGGCGCAAAGGTCGTCGCCCGCAGAGTATAGGTACCGGCCGCCAGCTCACCCTTCCAGTTGTCACCCCCGATTATCGCGTTGCGGGTCTTGCCGTCCTCGCCGACCAGATCGGCGCGCATGCCTTGGCTCAAGTCGATCGCGACATGCACCGGTGCGGGAAGGACGAAGCGCCATTGGTCGGGCACGCGCGCGGCGCCGTCCTCCGGCTCGCGCCACTGGAAATCCTGCGGCTGATTGAGCACGAGGTCGTGCGGTCCATGGCCTTCCAGCGCCTGCGGCTGCTCAATCCGCTCCAGAAAGGTCACGATCTTCGCCTCGACCGGCTGCGGCAGGATCACCAGGCGATAGCGGCCCGGCTTGAAATCCATGGTGAGTTCTGCCGGCGCGTTGGGCGGAATGATCGGCCAGCCATCGGCATCCTCGAGCCGCATCGTATAGGTTCGGCCGATGCCCAGTGCGCGCAGCCGATACTCACCGGCCTCGACAATGTCGAAGGTGTAGACGAGACCGTTGCCGGCGGCGATCGTGTCGCGCGCGGGAACGCCGAGCGGAAGCGCGCCACCGTCCATCAGCGTGGTGCGCGCCGTCGTGACGCCCATGCGGCCATGGGTTGCGCCCTGTGCCGCGAGCGAGACCTGGTAGCTGCCCTGCCCGAGATATTGCTGCAGCAGGAAGTTCCGGCCGGTGCCGTTATTGGCCTGGCGATCGAGTGAGATCACCGTGCGGGTGCGCATATTACCTTCAGTCTGCAACAAGCCGGAGGATTCCACGCGATAGAGACCGGCTTCCGCGACATCCAGCGCGAAGGTCCGCTGCTCGGTCTTCCCGATGTCGAAGTAACGCGTCTCTCCCGGCACCAACGGCGGGAAGGTCGGGATTTCCGCGAGCGCTTCGGCCGAGACCTTCGGAAGCGGGGTCGTCGGCAGGAGCGCATCCGGCGTGAAGCGCAGCGCCGCGTTCAGCGTCTTGTCGGTCGGGTTTTTGATGGTAAGAGTGTGCTGTGCACGATCGCCGCGCCACTCCTTCACTTCAGCGCCGCGATCCACCAAGAAGGCCAGCACCGATGCATCTTCGGCGATTGCGGTGACGAGGCCGTCGTTCGGCGCGGTCACTGGGATCTTCAACACCTGACCCGCCTTCAACACCAGCGGCAGACCCGCCGTCAGATCGATCGGCAATTTCCGGAGTACGACACCGGCTTCGACGCCCGGCTGTTCGTTCAAATAGAGCGTGTAATCGAGGTTGCGTTCCAGGCTCTGCTTGGAAAACAGAACCGAGGTTTCCGGCGGCGCGCTACCGGGCTTCTGGTTGCCTTGCGCCGCCACGCGGAGTTCGACGATGCCCTTGCCTTCGGCGCGCGGCTGTCCGGTCAGGACATAGTAGCCCGGGTCGAGCTGCCAGACGTGGCCGGCCGGCGCAAAATCCGGCGTCTTGTACTCCGCCGGGAAATGCACCATCGGTTCGAACCGATACTCGCCAGTCGCGCCCTGCTCGCCGACGACATAACTGCCGGCCTCCGTCACGTGCAGGTAGGCGGTGAAAGTGTCGAGAAGATTGAAGCGCCCCGACCAGACGGAGGAGCGATCCAACTCCGGCGCGTTGTCGGCGATAATCTCTTCCGGAACGCCGGTTCCATGCTGGGTCAGCACCCCGGTCGCATCGATGTTGTCCTCGCCATAGCCGGAATGCAGCGTCGCGATCCAATAGTCGCCGGCACCTTCGAGATAGTACCGATGCACCGCATTGAAATGCTGCAGCACATAAGGTTTGCCGGCTTCGCGGCGGATGGTGATCAGCTTCAGACCACTCTTGTTGCTGCCGGTGCTGATCTCGGCGATCGGCGGCACGCTCTTCTTGGTGATCTCCACACCGCTGCTGGGCGAAAACGGCGCGGCTTCGGAATAATCGTCCACAGCGAGCGTTGCGGCCTCCGCCTCCGGCAACTCGATCCGGAAATAGCTGGCGGATGCGGAGACCAGGAACCGGTCGATGCCGATCGGGCTCATGGTGAAAGCTTGCCGCCCCGCTTCGTCCAGGGTCGGGATGCCCATCCGGAGATGCAGCGGATGTTGGTCCGAGGTCTTCGCCCAAGGGAGTTCCGGCCCGCCATAGGCGGAGAGCAGATAGAGTCCAGGCTCCAGGGTGGTGACGATGCGGCGGACGGCGAGTGGCTTGCTGGGTTCCGGCTCGACCTGATCGACGGCCGGTGCGGCATCCACCAGCCAGTTGCCGTCACGCCAGAGGCGGAGCTCGGCGAGATTCCGGCCGGCGGCCTCGATCGCCACCACGCGACGGCTGGTGATCTCCAGCCAATAGGAGCGCTGCGCGAAATCTCCGAGCGTGGTGTCGATCCGCTTGATGTCGGGGAGCCGCGGAATCTCCGGTCCGTTCAATTCGGCGAAAGGATGCACGGTGAGCGCCGCTTCGCCGGAGCCCTGCTCGCTCGCCTGGGTGAGGATCTTGTAGACCCCACGATCGAGGAAGGCATCGACCCGCCCGTCGCTTTCGCCGGCGACGCCCTCGATCGGACCCGGCCCGGCCATGCGATCGATCAGTTGCAGGGCAACCCCCTGGCCGCTTTTCACCGTGACGGAATAGCGTCCGAACTGCGCTACGGACAAGAGGGCCTGCTGATCGCCCGTCGCCGGCAGGGTGTTCTTGTCCAGACCGAGTGCAGTCGGAAGCTGGCCCGCGACCGGCGCCACGGTCGGTGCCGATGCATCCGCCAGTTTGGTCAGATCGGCGATGCGCTCCTTATATAGAGAGAGCAGGCAAGCCGCCGCCCTATCGGGCTCCGCTGGCTGCGCCTTGCCGCTGGCTGGAACACCACAGGTTGCGAGTCGCGATTTCAGCCAAGCGCGTTGCCGGCTGAGGAGATCGGCCTTCGCCGCACCTTGGAGCCTGTCCTGCAGGCCACGATAGAGTTTGGCCAAAGCGGCATCCGCCTCGGCGAGTTCATCGTGACTGCATATGAGGATTTCCACCGGCGCCGCCGCGCCTGCGCAATCGAAACTCGGTGTGGCGGCCGAAGCCTTGCCACACCAAGGGCCTGCCAGCGCGATCAGCGCTGCCACAGCCCAGTACCCACCCCGCCACGCCATCAACTGACGCCTTCCCGCCTCGGCGCGGTCCCACGCGAACCGGCCGAAATGATGCATTACACGCTGAACGTGTCAGAATCATGGCGCATCGGCAAGCGCGCCGAAGATTCCGCACGCTGGCTTGGTCGCGGGAGGTCGCGGGAAGGTTCGAACTAATCCACCAGCACGGCGATCACCGCCGCACAGTCGCCGATCTGCACCAGTCCGGGGAAATGCCGGGCGGCGAGGATGCCTGACATCTTCGCCCGGATCTCCTGAGCCGGCAGGTCGGTGCGGGCGGTCGGATGGATCCGCGCCAGCACCTGCCCTTCTTTCACCGGCTCGCCGAGATCGACCGTGGTCTCGATCAACCCGTCGGCTTCCGAGAAATGGAAGCAGTCGGCCGACGGCATGTCGAGCCAGCGGGTCGGCGACTTCTGTGGTTTGCCATCGACAATGCCGGCATGCTTCAGCACGTTCATGACGCCGCGCTTGGCGATATTGACCGTGTTCGCCCGCGCGGTGCCGCCGCCGCCGAGCTCCGTGGTGATGAAGACCTTGCCCATTTCCTCGGCAGCCGTGTCGTACATCCCGACCGTGTCGATCTCGATCATCCGGTTGGAATAGGGCGCGCCGAAGGCCTCGACCGCGGCGAAGGCTTTTCTCTCCTGCTCCTTGTCGGGCAGCACATGCGCCGCGCAGAACGGCACGAAGTCCAGGGTCTTGCCGCCGGAATGGATATCGATCACCAGATCCGCCCGCGGAAGCAAGTACCGCTGGAAGAAATCGGCGATCTTCTGCGTGACCGTCCCGTCCGGCTTGCCCGGGAAGCTGCGGTTCATGTTGCCCTTGTCGATCGGCGAGGTGCGGGTGCCGGCGCGGAAGGCCGGATAGTTGAAGGCGGGCACGATGATTACCGTGCCGCCGACATCCTTCGCCTCGAGGTTTCGCGCGAGATCGAACAGCGCGACCGGTCCCTCATATTCGTCGCCATGATTGCCGCCAGTGAAGAGCGCGGTCGGGCCAGCGCCGTTGCGGATGACGCAGATCGGAATCATCACCGAGCCCCAGGCAGAATCGTCCCGGCTGTAGGGCAGGCGCAGGAAACCGTGCTGCTTGCCCTGGGCATCGAGGTCGATCGTGGGCGAAATCGGCGAGGGCGGCAGGTTCTGGTCCAGCATCTTCAGTTCTTCACAAACAGCTTGCGCGGCACATTGGCGAGGCATTCGACACCGGTCTCGGTGATCAGGATCGATTCCGTGATCTCGAGGCCCATCGTCTCCAGCCACAGCCCGGTCATGAAATGGAAGGTCATGCCGGGCCTGAGCTCGGTCTTGTCGCCCGGCCGCAGGCTCATGGTACGCTCGCCCCAATCCGGCGGATAGGAGATCCCGATCGGATAGCCGGTGCGGTTGTCCTTGACGATCCCGTATTTCTTCAAGACCGCGAAGAAGGCATTGGCGATGTCCTCGCAGGTGTTGCCGGGCTTCGCCTGGGCGAGCCCCGCCTCCATGCCTTCGAGTGTCGCCTTCTCGGCATCGAGGAACGCCTGGTTCGGCTTGCCAAGGAAGACGGTGCGCGAGAGCGGGCAATGATAGCGGTTGTAGCAGCCGGCGATCTCGAAGAAGGTCCCCTCGCCCGCCTTCATCGGCTTGTCGTCCCAGGTGAGATGCGGCGCGGAGGCATCGGCACCGGATGGCAGCAGCGGCACGATTGCCGGATAGTCGCCACCGAACCCATCGACGCCGCGCGTGCCGGCATCGAATATCTCGGCAACGAGATCGCATTTGCGCATGCCGACCTCGGCCTTCTCGAAGATGCGCCGGTGCATCGCCTCGACGATGCGCGCGGCCTTGCGCATATAGTCGATCTCGGTCGGACTCTTCACCGCGCGCTGCCAGTTCACCAGTGCGGTCGCGTCACTGAACTTCGCGTTGGGCAGATGCTTCTGAAGCGACGCGAAAGCGGCGGCCGAGAACCAGTAATTGTCCATCTCAACGCCGGTCCGGAGCTTGTCGAGCTTCCGCTCGGCGAGCACCTGCGAGAGGTAGTCCATCGGATGCCGCTCAGTCGATTGCACATAATGGTCGGCATAGCCGATGATGTTCGAATGATCGAGATAGGCGGTGCGCTTGGCGCCGTTGGCATCCTGGCCGCGGCCGAACCAGATCGGCTCGCCGTCCGGCGGCACGATCACCGCCTGGTGCACATAGAATGACCAGCCGTCATAGCCGGTGAGCCAGGCCATGTTGGAGGGATCGCTGACGATCAGGAGATCGACGCCCTTCGCCGCCATGGCCTTGCGGGTCTTCGCGAGACGCTCGGCATATTCCGCGCGGGAGAATTTCAAGTTCGGCTGATCCACGATGCATGCTTCCTTGTACTAGCTTTCAAATCTCGTTCCCGCCTTGGCCGCTCGCGCGCGGTCCCGCGCAAGGTTGGCGATGGCAGTGTCCTGGATACCGGTGCCGGTCAGGTCGGCCACGGTGATGGCGTCCGGATCGGCGCGGCCGGTCTTCAGCCCGGCGACGAGCTCGCCGAGTTCGGTGAAGGCCGCGTCCTGGGTCACCAGGCCGGCGGCGATGCTGTGATGCAGTTCGCCGAGCCGGCGCGTCTGCTTCAGGCTGTCTGCGACGTAGCGCTCGGCCTTGACCACGATCAGCGGCTCCAGTTCGTTCTTATGCTCGGAATCGGAACCCATCGCGGTCACGTGCTGCCCCGGCTCCAGCCAATCGGCCTTGAGGATCGGCGCCGTCGCCGGCGTGGTGGTGACGATGATATGCGCGCCATGCACCGCCGCCACCGGGTCGGCCTCCGCGCGCACCGGAATCCTCAGCCGCAGGGTCAGATCCTTGGCCAGCTTCTCGGCCTTCAGCGGGTCGCGGCTCCAGATCCGCCCGCCCCGAATGGGCCGCACCAGGGTGAGCGCTTCGAATTGCAGTGCGGCCTGCTCGCCGGCGCCGAAGATGGTCGCAATCGAGGCTTCCTCCCGCGCGAGATGCTTCGCGGCCACGGCACCCGCCGCCGCGGTACGCACCGCCGTCAGATAGCCGTTGTCCAGCAGCAGCGCCTCGACGAGGCCGGTGTGGCTGGAGAGCAGCACCATCATGCCGTTGAGGCTGGGCAGGCCGAGTTTCGGATTGTCAAAGAAGCCGGGGCTGATCTTGATCGCGAAACCCTCAAGCCCCGGCACATAGGCGGTCTTGATATCGACCTCGCCGTTATGCTCCGGCACGTCGAGGCGGAGGATCGGTGGCATCGCCACCGGCTTGGTCGCCAGAGCATGAAAGGCACCCTCGATACAGGCGACGGCGTCCTGGTCGAGCCCGATCAGCTTCCGGAGCTCCGCCTCTTTCAGGATCACCATCTCGCTCATGCCGCGGCTTCTCCCAAAGCAATCGGCTGACCCGAGACGATCTTGCGATGCAGTTCCATGTCGATGTTCTTTCCCGACAACACCAGGACCGTCGGCCCTTCGAGCCGCACGCGACGGGAGAGCACGGCCGCGATACCGACCGCGGCCGCACCCTCGATCACTTCGCGTTCGCGCTCATAGGCGTGGGTGATCGCGGCGGCGATCTCCGGCTCGTCGACCAGGACGAGGTCATCCAGCAGCGCGCGCAGCATGGAGAAGGTCCAGCGGTTCTCGAGGCCGATCCCGCCGCCGAGGGAATCCGCCAAGGTCGGCAGCTCCTCGACCGGCACCGGCTTTCCGGCATCGAAGCTCGCCTTCATCGCGGCGCCGCGCCGCATGGAGACGCCGATCACCCGCGCCTGCGGCTGCAGGGCCTTCACCGCGGCGGCGATGCCGGAAGCGAGCCCCCCGCCGGAGACCGGCACCAGCACATTCCCGATGTTCTTCACATCGGAGGCGATCTCCAAACCGAGCGTGCCCTGGCCGGCGATCACCGCCGGATGATCGAATGGCGGGACCGGCACCAAACCTTCTTCGGCGATCAAACGCTGTACATGGATCTCGGCTTCGTCCTGCGACTTGCCGGTGATGTGCACCTCGCCGCCGAGACGCCGCACCTCCGCGACCTTGTTCTCCGGCACCAGGCTCGACATGCAGATGACGGCGCGAACGCCCGCTGCCTTCGCCGCATGGGCCAGGGCGCGGCCGTGATTGCCGGTGGTGACCGCGATGACGCCGCGGCGTTTCTCTTCCGGCGTCAGCATGGCGGCGGCGTTGGTCGCGCCGCGCAGCTTGAAGGCGCCGGTGGTCTGACGGTGCTCCAGCTTGAGGTAGACCGGGACGCCCGCATGTTCGGTGAGGCTGGCGGAGCGCTCGGTGGGCGTCTGCACCACTTGCTCGCAGATCCGCCAGCGCGCGGCCTCGATATCGTCCAGCGTGACGAAATCCCCATTCATGCGCCGGCCCATCCTTGGGGCAGCGGCAGGGTCATCAGCCTGGCGATCTCCGGGCGCGGACGCGCATCGCCGCAGAGCCGCAGGCAGGCCCAGGCCGTGGCGAGATTGCTGCCGACCAGCGGCCGCCCGATGGCGCGCTCGATCTCCGCCGCGGCCAGCGCCGCGCGCACCGCCGTGCAGGAGAAGAACAGCGCCTCGGCATCATCGGCCACCGCCGAGCGCGCCAGTTCGACCAGGGTGCGGGGCGCTATCCGCGCCATCTCGCGATCGTCCTCGAAGCCCAAGCAGGTCGCGCTGGCGATCTCAAACCCGGCGCGGGCGAAATAATCGACCATCGGCCGCGTCGTCGCGACGGTGTAAGGCGTCAGCACACTGATGCGCCTTGCGCCCAGGGCGCGCAAGCCGGCGACGCCGGCGGCCGTCGGCGTCACCACCGGAACGCCGGGCTTCGCGGCCTGGATCGCGCCGCGCACCGCAGCCTCGCCGATCACCGCCGACGCTGCGGTGCAGGAATAGCAGACCGCATCCAGGGCTTCGCCCGGCAGGATCAGCCCGGCGCCGGCGGTCAGGTCCGGCTGCATCTTCCGGAGATTCTCCGGCGTCGTCGGATTGGCATAGTGAATGCGCGCGACATAGACGCCGATCTCCGGTCCCGCCACCAGGCGCTGAAAGTCGGGTTCGGTCGTGTGATCGGTCGCAAGGATGATCAGGCCGACGCGCTTCGCGAGCGGCCGTTCGTCCAAGGCGGGCTTCGCGCCCGCTAATGCGATCTCGGGCAAGGTGTTCATGTTCTCACTCTTCACTGCAAGCGGCCGTAGCGCTTTTCCAGCCAGCGCAAGGCGAGAACCGAGGGGATACTGATCGCCAGGAAGAAGGCTCCGACCAGGGTCATCGGCTCGATGTAGCGATAGCTCGAATTGGCGACGCTCTTCGCCTGGTTCATCAATTCGAGCACCGTGATCGCGGAGAGCAAGGGCGTCTCCTTGAACATGGCGATGAAATAGTTGGCGAGCGCCGGGATCATCGGCGGAATCGCCTGGGGCAGCACGATGTGGATCCAGGCCTGCCGCGTGGTGAGATTGCAGGCCTTGGCCGCCTCCCATTGCCCGCGCGCGAGATTATCGATGCCCGCGCGATAGACCTCGGCGGTGTAGGTGCCGTAATGGAGGCCGAGACCGATCACGCCGGCGACCATCGGCGGCAGCAGGATGCCGATATCCGGCAGGACGTAGAACAGGAAGTAGAGCTGCACCAGCAGCGGGGTCCCGCGGATGAACTCGGCAAGGAAGCCGATCGGCTTCGACACGAGGTGATTGCGGCTGCGCCGCGCGATGGCGAGGCCGAGCCCCAGCACCGCCGCCAGCGCCGAGCCGAGCAGCGTCGCGAGAATGGTGATCTTCACGCCGTCGACCAGCGCCGGCAAGATCTCGCGGACGAATCCCCAATCCCATTCCATCAGGGGATCCGCTCCATCACAGCCTCACGCCGTCGAGGCCGCGAGACAGGCGGCGTTCCAGCAGGCGCATGCCGAAGGCGATCGCCTGCGCCATGATGAAGTAGAGCACCAGGATGGTGATGAAGGGCACGGCGGTGCTGCCGGTCTGCGCCCGCACCACATTGGCCTGGAAGGTCATATCGGCCAGCGAGATCAGCGACACGACTGACGTCGCCTTCAGGAGCTCGATCGCGTTGTTGCCGAAGGTCGGCAGCATGATGAGCAGGGCCTGCGGCAGGATCACATGCCGCATCCGCTGCCAGCGGTTGAGATTGAGCGCCGTGCAGGCCTCATATTGTTCCTTGCCGATCGCCTGGATGCCACCGCGGACGACTTCCGCGGCATAGGCACCCACGTTCAATCCCAGTGCCAGAACGCCGGCCTGCAGTGGCGTCAGCTCGAATCCGGCGAAGGGCAGCACGAAATAGACCCAGAAGAGCTGCACGAAGATCGAGGTGCCGCGGAAGAACTCGATATAGACGGTCGCGATCGCACGCACGACGCCGAATCGCGACAGCCGCCCCAATCCCGCCAGGAAGGCGAAGACCAGGGCCAGCACCGATCCCATCAGGGTCAGCTCGATCGTGACGACCGCGCCCTGGAGGATCAGGCCGATATATCCAGACCAGTCGATCATCGAACGACGTTTACCGGCGGACGCGATCCACCGAGATATGCACCCCGATGGATCGCCACCCGGCTTTGCCCCGCGCTTACTGCGCGGCGCAAAGCTTTTCCCGAGAGGTCGACATCGCCGCCGCGGCTGAGAAGCCGTAAGGCTCGATAATCTTCGCGAACTCGCCGGACTCCTTCATTTTCTTCAGCTCGACGTCGAAGGCGTCGCGCAGCGCCTCATCGCCCTTCCTGAAGGCGGCGCCGTCGCAATAGACCGGCGCGCCCTTGACCGGTGCTACGGTCTCGAGAGTGGTATCGCTCGCCTTCTTCATCAGGTCGTTGATCGAGAGCACGGGCAGCGAATAGACATCGATCCGCCCGTCCTGCACCATCTTCAGCCCGCTCTGGCCGTCCGGCACCACGATGACACGGTCGCGCGGCACGCCGGCCTCGAGCGCCAGCTTCTCCTCGGTGCCGCCGCCGGGTGCGCCGATCGTCGCCGTCGAATCCTTGGCGATGTCGGCATAGGAGTGCAGGTTCTTGGCATTGCCCTTCTTCATCAGGAAGGCCTCGGCGTCGCAGAGGACCGGCTCGGAATAGGCGACCGCTTCGCAGCGCTGCGGCTTCATGAAGAGGCCCGCGGTGATCACGTCGAAGCGCTTCGCCTGGAGACCCGGGATCATCGCGCCGTATTCCGAGATCGAGGCGACGATGTCCGGCACGCCCAGGCGCTTGAAGATCTCGCGCGCAACGTCGGGTGCCGCGCCCGAGACCTTGCCGTCGGCGCCCACCGCCGTGTATGGCGGCTCGTTGGCGATAGCGACACGGGCGAAGCCCTGCTCCTTCAGCGCATCGAGCTTTTTGTCGTCCGCATGAGCCGCACCGGACAACAGCATCAGAACGCCGGCAATGCCGGCGGCAGTCTTGATCTTACTCACCTTATGGCCTCCCTTTCTTGGTTCGGTGATCTCTCTCCACAACCCCGCCCGCACCCCGAAATCAGACTCTGTGCCCGGCGGCGATGATCTTCTTGAGGAAGGACTGCGTGCGCTCTTCGCGCGGATGCCGGAAAATCTCGTCCGGCTTGCCTTCCTCGACGATCCGGCCACGGTCGAAAAACAGAACGCGGTCGGCGAAATCATGGGCGAAGCCCATCTCGTGGGTGACCAGCAGCATGGTCATGTCGGTTTCGGCGGCGAGGCGGCGCATGACGTTCAGCACCTCCTCGACCAGCTCGGGATCGAGCGCCGAGGTCACCTCGTCGAACAGCATGATCTTCGGTGCCAGCGCCAGCGCGCGGGCGATGGCGACCCGCTGTTTCTGTCCGCCGGAGAGCTGCGAAGGCATGGCGCGCGCTTTGTCGGCAAGCCCGACCATTTCCAGGAGCTCCATCGCGCGCTTCTCCGCGGCGGCGCGCGGCGTGCCCTTGGTCAGCATCGGGGCCAGGGTCACGTTGTCGAGCACGCATTTGTGCGGGAAGAGATTGAAGAGCTGGAAGACCATGCCGATCTTCTGGCGCATCCGGTGGAGGTGCGCCTCGTCGGCAGGCATCAGGCGGCCGCCGCGCTCCATATGATAGAGCTGCTCGCCGTCGACCTGGATATGGCCACCGTCGATCGTCTCCAAGGTCATCAGGATGCGCAGAATCGTCGTCTTGCCTGAGCCGGACGGACCGATCAGCGCCAGCTTCTCGCCGGGCATCACGTCGAGCGATAGGCCGTCCAGCACCTTGAAGGCGCCGAAGCTTTTGCTGATCCCGTCAATCTGGATGATCGGAGCGGCCATGATGTCCTGCAAACACCGGCAATGCCCCGACGATGCGTCAGCCTATGAAATCATGTCAATTCGCAAAATAATATCATGACAATTTTCTAACCTATCAGAGCATTTCACACTCCGTCACCCTGGCAATAGGCGCCGCCGACGACGGTCAGCTCCGGGTCGCGGATGACGGTGGAGCTGTTGAGCAGGAAAGCGAACTCCGCAGCTAGATCGCCAGCAGCAGATGTTCCGGATCGCCGCGCAGCAATGTCGCTACCGTGCCGAGCCCGTGCTGCAGCTCCGCTTCCGTGGTCGAGCCAAGCGAGATTCGCACCGCCGGATGCCAGGGTGCTTCCGAGATCCGGAACGACGAACCCGGCGCCACGGCGACACCGCGGAGCCGTGCCTGGGCGACGAAGCTCTCTTCGGTCCAGCCGGCCGGCAGGTCCAGCCAGAGATGAAGGCTGTCCTTGTGCGCCCGCATGGCGGCCCCTTCCAGCATCTCGGTCGCGATCACATGACGGCGTGCGATCGCGGCACGCTGCCAGCGCACCAGTTCCATCGCCGTGCCGTCGGCCACCCATTTGCTGGCGATTTCCGCCACCATCGGCGTCGCCATCCAGTTCGTAACGAGGTGGCGGTTGGCGACCGCGGCAACAAACCGGTCGGGCGCCACGATATAGCCGATGCGCAATCCCGGTACGGTGATCTTGCTGAAGCTGGTGATGTAGAACGAGCGCTCCGGCGCAAAAGCGGCGACGGGCGGCGCGCGGTGCTCCACCAGCGGCCCCAGCACGTCGTTCTCGATGATCGCGATATCGTGCTTGCGCGCGACTTCGGCGATCGCCGCACGGCGCGCCTCGCTCATCAGGGTCGCGGTCGGGTTGATCACCGAAGGCTGAACAAAGACCGCGCGCACCTCGGAATCCCGGCAGGCTTCATCCAGCGCTTCCGGGATGAGACCATCGGAATCGATCGCAAGGCCCTGCAAGGTGAAGCCGAGATAGTTGGCAAGCGGGACGAGCGTGTGATGCCCGATCGCCTCGGTCGCGACCGTGGTGCCGACCGGCGCCGCGCTCATCAACGCCACCGTCATCCCCGCGGTGGCGCCGTTGGTCAGCGTGACGTTCTGCGCCGCCGCGTCGAGGCCGCAGAGCTTCAGCCATTCGACGCCCATCGCGCGATGGCGCGGAAACACCACGTTGGGACGGAAGGAGAGCGCCGAGCTTGCCGGCAGGGTCTCGGCCAGCCAGCCCAGGGCGGCACGCATCTTCTCGAGGTGCATCGGCTCGCAGACCGGTTTCAGGATCGAAAGATCGACGAGCTCGACCAGGCGCTCCGGCAGGTAAGGCGGGCTCGGCTCCGCGCGCTGCGATTGCACGAAGCTGCCGCGGCCGATCTCGCCCGCCGCCAGCCCCCGGCGTGCCAGCTCTTCATAGGCGCGGCTCACGGTCTGAACGGAAAGGCCGAGCTCATCCGCCAGCTTGCGGTGCGGCGGGAGCTGCGTCCCGCCCGGCAGCTTGCCGTCGTGGATCGCCCGGCTGATCTGGTCCGCCAGCGAAAGATAGGCGGGCCTTTTCAGCAGCTTGGGATCGGGGCGCCACATTGTCATGATTTCAGTAGAGACGAAATCAGTTCAATTGACAATCGGATTTGCCGCCCGTTATCTGAAGGGCCATGAAGCTCGACCCGATCGACCTCAAGATCCTCGATGCGGTCCAGCGTGACGGCCGCATCACCAAGCTGGCCCTGGCGGAAAAAGTCGGGCTCTCGCCCACGCCCTGCTGGACCCGTCTTCGCAAGCTTGAAAAGGCCGGGCTCATCGCCGGCTATCATGCCCGCCTCAGCCTGAAGAGCGTGGCGCCCATCGCCGTGGTGATGATGGAAGTGACCTTGGGTGCGCATCGCCAGGCGGATTTTGACCGCTTCGAGCGCGCCGTCCGCAGCATTCCGGAGGTGATTGCCTGCTGGGCTCTCGGCGGCGGTGTCGATTACCTGCTGAAGATCATGACCCGCGACATCGATGCCTATCAACGCCTGGTGGACTCGCTGCTCGAGCAGGAGATCGGCATCGCGCGCTACTTCACCTACATCGTGACAAGGTCGGTGAAGGAAGAGCACATGCTGCCGCTCGGAGAACTTCTGCCGCCTGAAAACGCCAAGTAAGGCCGTCAAAAGAGAGAGTCTCTCCTGCGATCGCGGCGACAACGGACCGTTTCTCTCCGCCGCCGCCTTTAGCCTCCGTCCAGGACAGGAGGCCGCATGACCGCCCAGTTTCTCCGCCAGGAACGCCCCGCCGCGCTCGACAAGCTCGTCGACCGCCGGCTCTTTCGCGAGCTCGCCTATTTGGGTGGAAGCTGGACCTCCGGTACCGGCAGCAAGACCTTCGAAGTGACCGATCCGGCCACTGGCGACAGCCTCGCCTGGGTCGCGGCCCTCGGCGCCGCCCAGACGCGCCACGCGATCGACGCCGCCACCGCGGCTTTCCCGAAATGGCGCGCCTTGCTTCCGCAAGCGCGCAGCCGGGTCCTGCGCGATTGGTACGAGCGAATCCTCGCCGCGCGCGAAGACCTCGCCTTGCTGATGACTCTCGAACAGGGCAAACCGCTCGCGGAATCCCGCGGCGAGATCGACTACGCCGCCTCCTTCGTCGAATGGTTCGCCGAAGAAGCCAAGCGCGCCAATGTCGAAGGGGTGACCAGCCATCTTCCCGACGCCGCGATGCTGGTTCATCGCGAGCCCTTGGGTGTCGCCGGCATCGTGACGCCCTGGAACTTCCCCTCCGCCATGCTGACGCGCAAGGCGGCGGCCGCGCTCGCCGCCGGCTGCACGGTCGTAGCACATCCCTCCTCCGAGACACCGCTCTCGGCTCTGGCCCTCGCGGAGCTCGGCGAACGGGCCGGCATCCCGACCGGCGTCTTCAATGTCATCACCGGACCAGCGGCAGAGATCGTCGGTGCGCTCTGCGCCGATGCCCGCGTCCGGGTGCTGAGTTTCACCGGCTCGACCGAGATCGGCCGCCTGATCGCCGGCCAATGCGCGCCGACCATGAAGCGCCTGGTGATGGAATTGGGCGGCCACGCGCCATTGCTGATCTTCGCCGACGCCGATATCGACCAGGCGGTCAAAATCGCGATCGACGCCAAGTTCGCCACCTCCGGCCAGGATTGCCTCGCCGCCAACCGCATCTACGTCGAGCGTCCGGTCTATGATGCTTTCTGCGCCGCCTTTGCCCAGCGCATCGCAGCCTTGAAGGCCGGCAACGGCCTCGCCCCAAACGTCGATATCGGCCCCCTGATGCATGAACGCGCCATTGCCAAGGTGGAGGCACAGGTGCAGGACGCCATGCACCACGGCGCAAGGCTGCTCGCCGGCGGCCAACGCATCGGACCCGACAGCCTGTTCTTCCAGCCGACGCTGCTCGCCGACGTGCCCGACGGTGCGCTGATCATGCGCGAGGAGACCTTCGGCCCGGTCGCCGCCGTCACACCCTTCGATCATGAAGCGGAGGCGATCGCGCGGGCCAACGACACCGAGTACGGTCTGGTCGCCTATGCCGTTACCAAGGACGGCGCGCGGCAGCATCGGCTTGCCCGGGCGCTGGACTATGGCATGGTGGCGATTAACCGGGTGAAGGTCACCGGCGCGCCGATCCCGTTCGGCGGAGTGAAGCAATCGGGCCTCGGCCGCGAGGGTTCGCGGCACGGGCTCGAAGCCTTCACCGATCTCAAATACACCTGTCTCGACGTCGCCTGAAGGAGTGCCCTCTATGTCGAACCGCTCGAACACGCTCACCGCCTGGGACCGCGACCATTTCTTCCATCCCTCGACCCATATGGGCATGCATGCCCGCGGCGAGACGCCGACCCGCGTGATCGCCGGTGGCGAAGGCGTCTACATCACCGACACCAACGGCAAGCGCAGCCTGGATGCTTTCGCCGGCCTCTATTGCGTGAATGTCGGCTACGGCCGGCAGGAGATCGCCGACGCGATCGCGGCCCAGGCGAAGAGCCTCGCCTATTACCACGCCTATGTCGGCCACGGCACCGAGGCTTCGATCACGCTTTCCAAGATGATCATCGACCGTGCCCCCAAGGGCATGTCGCGGGTCTATTACGGGCTGGGCGGCTCGGATGCCAATGAGACCAACATCAAGCTGATCTGGTACTACAACAACGTCCGCGGCAAACCGGAGAAGAAGAAGATCATCTCGCGGTGGCGCGGCTACCACGGCTCCGGGATCATGACCGGCTCGCTGACAGGGCTCGAGCTCTTCCACAAGGCCTTCGACCTGCCGCGCCCGCCGATTCTGCACACCGAGGCGCCCTACTACTTCCGCCGCGCCGACCGGGCGATGAGCGAAGAACAGTTCTCGCAATACTGCGCCGACAAGCTCGAGGAGATGATCCAGGCCGAAGGCCCCGACACCATCGCTGCCTTCATCGGCGAGCCCGTGCTCGGCACCGGCGGCATCGTGCCGCCGCCGGCCGGCTATTGGCAGAAGATCCAGGCGGTCTTGAAGAAGCATGACATCCTGCTGGTGGCCGACGAGGTCGTGACCGGCTTCGGCCGCCTCGGCTCCAAGTTCGGCTCCGACCATTACGACATGCAGCCGGACCTCATCACCATCGCCAAGGGCCTGACCTCGGCCTATGCGCCGCTTTCCGGCGTGATCGTCTCGGAGACGATGTGGGAAGGCCTGGTCAAGGGCTCGGACCAGCTCGGCGCGCTCGGCCATGGCTGGACCTATTCGGCGCATCCGATCTGCGTCGCGGCGGCCATCGCCAATCTCGAGCTGATCGACAAGCTCGACCTGATCGGCAATGCGAAGACCGTCGGCGCCTATCTCAAGAGTGAGCTTAGGAGAGCGGTCGGCGATCACAAACATGTCGGCGACGTGCGCGGCGAAGGCATGCTCGCCGCCGTTGAGTTCGTGGAGGATCGCGACGACCGCGTCTTCTTCGATGCCGCGAAGAAGATCGGCCCGCAGATCGCCGCCGCGCTCGCCGAACGGGGCGTCATCGGCCGTGCCATGCCGCAAGGCGACATCCTCGGCTTCGCGCCGCCGCTTTGCCTGACGCGCGAAGAGGCCGACATCGTGGTCGCGAAGACCGCCGAGGCGATCAAGGCGGTGCTCGGCTGATGAATGCCGTGATCCCTGCCAGAATGCGCGCCGTCGTGCTCACCGGTCATGGTGGACTCGACAAGCTGGTCTATCGCGAGGACGTGGCCGTTCCGACGCTCTCAGCGGGCGAGGTGCTGATCGAGGTCAGCGCCTGCGGCATGAACAACACCGATGTCTGGGTGCGGCAGGGCGCCTATGGGACCGAAGAGGATCCGCAGGCCGTCTCCACCTGGCGGCGGCAGGGCAACACCCTGTCCTTCCCGCGGATCCAGGGCACCGACACGGTCGGCACCATCGTCGCGGTCGGCAAGGACGTGCCCGCATCGCGGATCGGCGAAAGGGTAATGGTCGATTTCTCGATCTACAACCGCGAGGACGACAGCCTTACCGACATCGACTACATGGGCCATGGCCGGGACGGCGGCTATGCCGAATACATGGCCCTGCCCGCCGAGAATGCCCATGTCGTCGACACCGACATGACCGATATCGAGCTCGCCACCTTCTGCTGCGCCTACTTGACTGGCGAACACATGCTGGAACGCGCAGCGCTCAAGGCCGGCGAGCGCGTGCTGGTCACCGGTGCCTCCGGCGGCGTCGGCTCCGGCATCATCCAGCTCGCACGGGCGCGCGGCGCCATCCCTTATGCGATTGTCGGTCCCGGCAAGGAACAGGCGGTGAAGGATCTCGGCGCCGAGGCCGTCGTCTCGCGGGACGTCCCAGACCTGGTCGACTCCGTCACTGAAGCCGCGCAGGGCGCGCCGATCGATGTCGTGGCCGATTTGGTGGCCGGCCCAGTGTTCAACGATCTGTTGCGCATCCTCCGTCCCGAAGGCCGCTACACCACCGCGGGCGCAATTGCCGGGCCGGTGGTGCAGCTCGATCTCCGGACGCTTTATCTCAAGCACCTGCAACTGCACGGCTCGTCGCAAGGCCGGCGCAGCGACTTCAAGCGCCTGGTCCGTTATATCGAGGAAGGCAAGCTGAAGCCGCTCGTTGCGGGTGTTTATCCGCTCTCGGAGTTCCACCGGGCGCAGACCGATTTCATGGCCAAGCGTTTCGTCGGCAAGCTGATCGTGGTGCCGGACCGCAAGCTCGCCCGAGGCTGAGCACCTGACTCGCCACCCGCCCTCGCCTTCTGCTAAAACAGAGCAAGGGTGGTGATGTGCTCATAGAAACGAAGCTGCGCGCGCCGGTCCTGCGCACCGGCCTGGTCGATCGCGAACGCCTCTTGAAGGCGCTCGACGGCGCGCTGACCACCCGCCTGCTCGTCCTCTCCGCGCCGGCCGGCTTCGGCAAGAGCACGGTGCTCGGCCAGTGGCTCTCGACATTGCGCGAGCGCGGCACCGCCTTCGGCTGGCTGGCGCTCGACCAGGGCGATGACGAAATCGGCCGCTTCCTCACCTACCTCGTGGCGGCCTTGCGGCGCGCCGATCCGGATCTCGCCCGCGGCGTGCCGGCGCTGCTGGAATCGAGCCCGGTCCTGCCGGTCGATTCCGTGCTCACCACCATCGTCAACGACCTCAGCGCGCGGACGCAGCCGCTGTTCCTGATCCTCGACGACTGCCATTTCCTGACCGCGCCGGAGATCGGCCGCTTCCTGGAATCGCTGCTGGCCTATGCACCGCCCTGCCTGCATCTCGTGGTCGCGACGCGCGGCACGGTCCCGTTCCAGCTCGCCAACATCCGCGTCAAGGGCCAGCTCATCAAGCTCGACGACACCCATCTCCGCTTCTCGCTGGAAGAGACCGAGAGCTTCCTCAATGAGACCCAGGTGCTCGACCTGCCGATAGCCGACATCGTGACCTTGCAGCATCGCACCGAAGGCTGGGCCGCCGGGCTGCAATTGGCCTCGCTCTCGCTGGAGCAGCGGCAGGAGCGCGCCGAGTTCATCCGGCATTTCTCCGGCAGCCATCGCGATGTGGCCGAGTTCCTCGCCCACGACGTGCTGGCGCGGCAGTCGCCGGCGATGCTGGATTTCCTGCTGGAAACCGCAATCCTCAGCCGCATCTCGGCGCCGCTCGCCAATGCGGTCCTCGGCCGCAACGACGGTGTCGCAATGCTCGACGCGATCGAGGCCGCAAACCTCTTCCTGATCCCGCTCGACCGCGAGCGCACCTGGTTCCGTTACCATCATCTCTTCGCCGAGTTCCTGCAATCCATGCTGCGGCTTCGCCGGCCAGAACGCCTGGTGGAATTGCACCGCCGCGCCGCCGACTGGCTGTCGGAGCAAGGACAGACTTCGGAAGCGGTGACCCATGCGCTGGCGGCGGGCGATGCCGATCGTGCGGCGGCTCTGGTCGAAGATTGCGCCATGCCGCTGATCATGCAGAGCCATCTCACCCTTGTGCGGCAATGGCTCAACCTGCTGCCCGCCGATTTGATCGCACGGCGACCGAAGCTGCAGCTGGTCCAGGTCTGGATCCAGTTCCACATGAGCCGGCCGCAGGAAGGCGCACGCACGTTGAAGGCTGCGAAGCAATCGATCGCCGCTCTCGCTGCGTCCGGCAGCATCAGCGATAAAGAGCGCGATGCGCTCCGGGCCGAGCTCTGCACCTTGACGGTCGGTGTCGTCAGCGCCGCGGATCGATCCCGCACCGCCGCCAAGCTGGCGGCCGGCTGGATGAAGACCCTTCCCGAGGATAAGCCGTTCTTCAAAGGCACGCTCGGCAATATCCACGCCTTCTGCTGCTATTCGCTCGGCGACATGGAAGGGGCACGGGCCGCCAGCACCAAGGCGCGCGACGCCCATGCCCAGGCGCAATCGGTGTTCGGCCTGGTCTATTGCGATCTCATCTTCGGGTTGATCGAGAAATCAACCAGTGATCTCGGCGCTTCGCACCGTTGCTTCGAGCGGGCGGTCACGCTGGCGCGCGAATCGCTCGGCCCCGGCTCCTATGCCGAGGCCATGGTCGCGATCTTCCAGGTGGAGTTGCTCTACGAATGGAACGAGCTCGGCGCCGCTGAACGGCTGCTGCACACCCATCGCCAGATCATCGAGGAATGCGGCCTGGTCGTGCATGAGATGGCTTGCAAGCTGCACATCGCCCGCCTCGCTGCCGCGCGTGGCCGCTATGACGAGGCGATCGCTGTGCTGGAACGCGCCGAACGCCAGGGCTTGGAAAAGCGCTATCAGCGGCTGACCGCGAGTGCGCTCAACGACCGGGTGCGCCTGCTCCTGGCCCGCGGCGACACGCGGTCCGCCCGCTGGGCGTTGCGGGCGCGCGGCGTCGGCGAAGATGTGGAGATCGGCAACATCGCGGCCGAACTCGAGGCGATAGCGCTCGCCCGCGTGCTGATCGCCGAGGACCGGCCGGATGCCGCCATGCGCCTGCTCGATCGTGTCGCCGAGCGCGTGCGCCGCGACGGCCGGATGCGTCGGCTCTCCCAAGTGCGGGCCCTCGCGGCAATCGCCGCTTTTCGCGCCGGCGATGCCCTGTCCGCCCTGGCCGCTGCCGTCGACACGGTGTCGCTGACCGCGCCGCAGAACGCAGTGCGCAGCTTGGTGGACGAGGGCAATGGAATGCATGACGTGCTCGCCTTCGCGCGGAGCCGCATGCCGACCTGGTCGGCCGATACCCAGACCGGTCGTGCCATAGACAAAGTGATGCAGGTCTTCGCCAAGAGCGAACGGACGGTGGCGGCTGCACTCTCGCGCCGCAGTCCCCGCTTCAGCCAGCGCGAGGCCGAGGTCGCGCGTCTGTTGACCGCAGGCCACAGCAACCGCGATCTCGCCAACACTCTCGGCATGGCGCCCGACACGGTGAAGTGGCATCTGAAGAACATCTTCGGCAAGCTCGGCGTCGCCAACCGCACCCAGGCCGTGCTGCGGCTGCAGGAGATCGGCTTCCGCGCCAGCGCCTCGCCGCCGCAATAGCCGCCACCCGAACGGGTAGGTGGATCTTTCACCCTGTTACCCGTCGGGGGCGGGACAAGCCTCCGCCGTGTCGCCATTCTGCAAAGAAAAAGCGGGGATGGCATGGCGACCGGTTTCGTCTGGCACGAACTCTATATGTGGCACAACACCTGGAACTGGGCGCAGGTCTTCGCGCCTGGGCTGACGATTCAGCCGGGCGAGCATGCCGAGAATCCCGAAACCAAGCGCCGTTTGCGCAACCTCATCGAGGTCAGCGGCCTGCTGGATCATCTCACGGCGCTGAAGCCGCGCTATGCCACCGAAGACGAGCTCGCCCGCTTCCACAACCGCGAATACATCGCGCGCATCAAGCGGCTCTCGGCTGAGAACGGCGGCGATGCCAGTGACTTGACCCCGTTCGGCCGCGGCAGCTTCGAGATCGGCCAGCTCTCGGCCGGCGGCGCCATGGCCGCCTTCGATGCCGTACTCGAAGGCAAGGTGAAGAACGCCTATGCGCTCATCCGCCCGCCGGGGCATCACGCGATCAGCGATCTCGGTCTCGGCTTCTGTCTGTTCGCCAATGCCGTCATCGCCATCCTGCATGCGAAAGAGACGCATAAGCTCGGCCGTGTTGCCACGGTCGACTGGGATGTGCATCACGGCAACGGCACGCAGTCTGCGTTCTACGACCGCGACGACGTGCTCACCATCTCGCTGCATCAGGACAATCTCTTTCCGGCGAACTCCGGCGGCCTGCACGAAACCGGCGAAGACAAGGGCAAGGGGTTCAACCTCAACATCCCGCTGCCGCCCGGTTCCGGCGACGGTGCCTATCTCGCCGCCTTCGAGCATGTCGTAATCCCGGCGCTTCTCCGCTATCGGCCGGAGCTGATCGTGGTACCGTCGGGCTTCGACGGGTCGGGCGTCGATCCACTCGGCCGCATGATGATCACTTCGGAAGGCTATCGCGCGATGACACGGATGCTGATGAAGGCGGCAGACGAGCTTTGCGGCGGACGGATCGTCATGACGCATGAGGGCGGCTATTCGCAGATGTATGTGCCTTACTGCGGCCTTGCCGTGCTGGAGGAACTGTCCGGCATCCGCACCCAGGTCGCCGACCCCTGGGCGCCGCTGATGGCGAATTGGGGCGGCATGGGACTGCAGCCGCATCAGCAGGCGCTGATCTCCGAAGCCGCCAAGCTGGTTCAATCGATCAACTGACAAGTCGAAACAGGGAGCCACCGACGATGACCAAGACTCCGAACAAAGAACTGGCCAAGCCCAACATCATCCCCAGCCGCCGCCACTTCATCAAAGGCGCTGCCGCCTTCGGCGCCGGCGGTGCCGTGCTGGCCGGCATCAACGATGGCGCCCGGGCTGACGGCGATCCAATCCCGGTCGGCCAGGCGGCCCCGCTGACCGACTTCGCCGCCGCCGACGGCATCGAGTTCAAGAACGGCCTGACGCTCGCCTGCGAGGAGATCAACGCTCTCGGCGGCATCCTCGGCCGTCCACTCGAGCCCTATTTCGAAGACACCAAGCAGATGGGGGACGCGACCAATGTGCAGGCGGTGCAACGGCTGATCGACCGCCATTCGGTCCATGCCGTGCTGAACGGCTACAACATCGGCTCGGGCGCCGCCATCCAGGACGTGATCGCCGACAGCGGCATCATCTATGTCCATTACGACACGACGATCGGGCACAACAACCTGATCAAGTCGGATCCCGAGCGCTATTTCGGCTCGTTCCAGGGCGATCCGGCGGAATACTGGTACGGACCGGGCTTCCTGAAGTTCGTGAAGACGCTGGAGGAGAACGGCCAGTACAAGCGCACCAACAACAAGATGGCGGTGATCCTTTCGGCCGGCGTCTATGCCGCCAACATCGCCAACGCGATCAAGGAGCAGGCGAAGAACTACGGCTGGGAGATCAGCCTGTTCGAGACGGTGAACGTGCCGATCTCGGAATGGGGCCCGACCCTCGCGAAGATCCGCCAGGATCCGCCTTCCGTCATCGCGGTCACGCATTTCCTGCCGGCCGATCTCGCGCAGTTCATGGTGCAGTTCGTGCCGAATCCGACGCCGAGCCTCGTCTATATGCAATACGGCCCGTCGCTGCCGGCCTTTCGCGACATCGCCAAGGAAGCCTCCAACGGCGTGCTCTACGCGACCGTGGTCGGCGCCTTGCAGGACGAGATCGGGTCAGCTTTCGAGAAGCGCTACAAGGCGAAGTTCGGCGAGAATGCCGGGCACAATTCCGGTGCGCAATCCTATGACGGCGCCATGGTCTGGGCGACCGCGGCAGCGCTCGCGGGCGGCAGCGGCGAACCGGGCAACGAGGAGCAGAATCGCAAGGTCGCGGCACGCATGCGTTCGATGATCCACCGCGGCGTCACCGGCACCACGCGCTTCATCGAGAAGGAACAGGCGGCGTATACCTATCCCACCCAGGTGAACGATTCCTCGCTTGGCATGCCGCACCAGTTCCTGCAGATTCAGGACCACACCAAGGGCGGCGGGCTGATCGCTCCGGCGCCCTACAACACGGCAGAGTTCAAGCTGCCGCCCTGGATCAAATCGTAAGCGATCAAGGCGTAAAGGCAACCGCCGAGTCATGACCGCCGCCCTGCTTTCTTGCGTCAACGTCAGCAAGTATTTCGGAGCATTGGCGGCGGTCCATGACCTCTCCTTCGACCTCCGGCCCGGCGAGATCCTCGGGATCGGCGGGCCGAACGGGGCCGGCAAGACAACCCTGTTCGAGCTCGTCTCCGGCCTCAACCCCGCCAGCGAAGGCAGGATCCTGTTCGAAGGGCGCGACATCACCCGTCTCGCGCCCGAGGCGATCTGCCATGCCGGAATCGCCCGCACCTTTCAGCTCAATGCCAGCTTCGACAAGCTGAGTGTCCGCGACAATGTCCGGGTCGCCGCATATTTCGGCCGTGACAATCGCCTCGTTCCCGGCCTGCGGATGGGCCGCGAGACCGAAGCCCATGTCGATGCCGCACTCGATGCCGTCGGCTGGCGTGGCGACCCGCGCATGCTCGCAGGGCAACTGCCGGTGCTGGATCGGAAGCTGCTGATGCTGGCCGGGGCGCTGGCGACGCGGCCGAAGCTGCTGCTGATGGATGAGCCGGTCGGCGGTCTCAACCCGCAAGAGATCGAGTTCATGATGGACACGGTCCGGCGTATCGCCGCTTCCGGGGTCACGATCATCCTGATCGAGCATGTGATGCGGTTTCTGGTGCAGCTTTCGCAGCGTGTGATGATCATGCATCACGGCGAGAAGATCTATGAAGGCCCGCCGCAAGGCCTGGTGCAGGACCGCACCGTGATCGACGTCTATCTCGGCGAAGGCGCCAGTCAGCGCTTGAGTGCCCTTATGGAGAACGGAATGGAAGCCAGCGCATGACCGCCCTGCTCTCCCTCTCCGGCATTTCATGCGGGTATGGCGCCAACACCGTGCTGCGCGGCATCTCGCTCGACGTGCCGGAAGGCAGCCTGACCGCCATCATCGGCCCGAACGGCCATGGCAAGACCACGCTGCTGCGCACAATTTCCGGCCTGGTGCCGCTCACCCAGGGTTCGATGCAGTTCGCCGGCCGTGCAATACAGGGCAGACGGCCGGATGAAATCGTCGCCGCCGGCATCGTCCACGTGCCGCAGGGCGACCTGCTGTTTCCCGAGATGACCGTGCTCGACAACCTGCAGATGGGGGCCTATCTGCCCGAGGCTGCGAAGGAGATGAAGACGCGGCTCGAAGAAGTATTCGCCCTGCTTCCGAAGCTCAAAGAGCGCGGCGGCCAGATCGCCAGCACGCTCTCCGGCGGCGAGCGCCGCATGGTCGGAATCGGTCGCGGGCTGATGGCCGGTGGGAAGCTGCTGATGCTGGACGAACCATCGCTCGGCTTGGCGCCGATCGTCATCGACCAGATCTATGAGGTGGTGTGGCGCCTGACGGAAAGCGGCCGCACCATCCTGCTGGTCGAAGAGAATGCCGCGCGGGTCGCCGACAAGGCGGCGCAAGTCGCTCTGCTCGACAACGGCAGCTTCGCCTGGACCGGCGCCGGATCCGAGCTGATGGTGCGACCGAAGATCCTCGAAACCTATCTGGGGACCTGAGCATGGACGTTTGGGTTCAGATCTTCGCTTCCGGACTGACACTCGGCGCCATGTATGCGGTCTCCGCGATCGGTCTCGCGCTCGTCTACGGCTCGCTCAACATGCTGAACATGTCGCATGGCGCACTGATGGCGCTCGGCGGCTACATCTGTTTCTACGCCATGACGCAGCTCGGGCTGCCCGCCCTGGTCGGCGTGGCGGCGGCCATGGTGATCTGCGGCGCTGTCGGCCTGGCGATCTATCTCGCCGCGGCGCAACCGATGCTGCGCTCGGTCAATTTCGAAACCCAGATCTTCATCGCGACGATTGGCATCGGCGCCATCCTGGAGAATGTAATTCTTCGCACCTTCGGACCACAGCCGCAACCGCAATCGCTCAACCTGACGGGTGCGCAGATCATTGGCAATGTGCATATTCCGAACCAGAACATCCTGATCCTGGTCGTCGCCATCGGCCTGATGGTGGGCCTGTCGCTGCTGCTGCAACGCAGCCGGCTCGGCCGCGCCATCCGCGCCACGGCGCAGAACCGCGAAGCGGCGCAGCTCATGGGCGTCCGGGTCGGCGTGGTCTATGCCCAGGTGCTGGCGCTCAGCGGCGGACTCGCCGCGATCTCCGGCATCATGGTGAGTTCGCTCTCGGGCCTGCTGCCCAATATGGGCGGCGATCCCATGCTGAAGGCCTTCATCATCTGCGTCGTCGCCGGGCTCGGCAATGTCTATGGCACAGTCGGGACGGCGATCGTGCTCGGCCTGCTCGAAGCCGGGGCCCAATACGTGCTCGGCGTGCGCTACAGCTTCGCCCTGCTCCTGCTGCTGGTGATCGTCGTGCTCATCTGGCGGCCCTATGGGCTGTTCGGCCGACGGCAAGTGGTGCGGCTGTGACCACGCTCTCCGGCATCAAACGCGATCTCCTGATCGGCAGTGTCCTCACCACGCTGGCCATCGCCCTCCCCTTCCTGACCGGAACCCGCTATGTGGTAACGCAGACGACGCTGTTCTTCATCTGGGCGATCGTCGTCACACAGTGGAACCTGGTGCTCGGAATCGGCGGCATATTCTCGCTGGCGCAGATGGCGTTGTTCGCCGTCGGCGCCTACGCCACCGCGATGCTGGGCTATTATTTCCACATGCCGATGGTGCCGGCGATGCTGCTGGCCGCGCTCGCGACCGTGCTGGTCAGCGTGCTGATCGGCCTCGCCTGCCTCAGGCTGCGCGGACCCTATGTCGCGCTGCTGACGCTGGCAGTCGCGCAAGTCCTGTTCCTGCTGATCACCAACGACACCGATTGCTTCAGCAATCCGGAATCCGGCTGCATGCCGTTGTTCGGCGGCGTGCGCGGCTTCACCCGGTTCGGCGATCTCGGCTTTCGCGCGATCCTGAAATCCAAGTTCTATATCGGCCACTACTATGTCGGCCTGTTCCTGCTGGTCCTCGCCACGGCCTTCGCCATCGCCATCATCCGCGGACCCGCGGGCCTGGCCTTCCAGGCGCTGCGCGACAATCCCGGCTACGCGGTCTCGCGCGGCATCAGCAAGTTCAAGTACCAGCTCTGGCTATTCGGCCTCTCGGCCTTCTTCACCGGCCTTGCCGGCGCGTTTTATGCCGTGAATTTCGCCGCGGTCGGGCCGATCGTGTTCTCGATCTCTGTGCTGCTGTTCCTACTCTCGATGATCGTGGTCGGCGGCATCGGCACCGTCTGGGGACCGCTGCTCGGCGCGGCCTTGCTGATGCTGGTCGACGAGGCGATGCGCGAGGCCGGTGACTGGCGCGACATCGGCCTGGGCTTGATCCTTGCCGGCTTTGTGGTCTTGCTGCCGCGCGGCCTCGCGGGATTGCGCCTCCCAAGTTTCCGGGACCGAAGCTTTCGGCGCTGACAGGTTTCGGACGGCTATTATTCATTGGTATAGCTGGCTTGCGGGAACGTTCCCGCGGCCCAATGTTTCAACCTTCAGTCTTGCTCAACCACTGAAGGCGCCCGTCCATGCACAGCCATGACGCGGGCCGCGCTCCCCTTCTCGTGCGGCCGCCGCTCCATCCCACCCTCGTCTCCTTCCCCATCGCCTGTATCGGCGGTACGCTCCTCACCGACATCACTTATTGGCAAACAGCCGCGATGATGTGGGCGGATTTCTCCGCCTGGCTGATCGCCGCCGGCGTCATCCTCGGTTGGCTCGCCGCCATCGTCGGCATCATCGATCTCGTCGGTCATCGCTATGCGCTGGCGCCGGTGCCGGCCTGGATCTATGTCGCCGGCAATCTCCTGGCGCTCGTTCTGGCCACGATCAATATGCTGGTGCACACGCGCGACGCCTGGACCTCGGTCGTCCCTGGGGTCTCGGCCTCTCGATCGCGACCGTCGTCGTCTACCTGTTCACCACCTGGATCGGCTGGTCCGCGGTCTATCGCCGCAGCTCGGGAGTCGCAGCATGAAAATAGCAGCCCTGACATGCGTTTCTCTGCTGGCGCTCGCGGCCTGTGACGATGGCAGCTCGTTCGACAGGCAGAGTCAGGTCGGACCCGACCCGCAGCTTCCCGCGCAGAACCAGTATCTCTTCCCCCCGATGCATCTCGCCAAGGTGGTCGGGTGGAAGGATGGCGAAACGCCGACCGTCCCTGCCGGCCTGAAGATCGAGGCGTTGGCGACCGGCCTTCAGCATCCGCGCTCGGTCTACACGTTGCCGAACGGAGACGTGCTGGTGGTGGAATCCGTCGAACCCAGATTCGACCCGGTCACGCGGCCCAAGGACCTGGTCATGGGATGGGTGGAATCCCTGGTGACCTCCGGCGGCAAGAGCAACGGGCCGAGCAACCGCATCACCTTGCTGCGCGATGCCGACGGCGACGGCAAGCCGGAAGCCAAAGAAACCTTTCTCGACCATCTCAACTCGCCGTTCGGCGTCGCGCTGGTCGGGAACGATCTCTATGTCGCCGATACCGATGCGATCCTGCATTACACCTATCACGACGGCGACACCAAGATTACGACTCCTGGTACGGTGCTGACGCCGCTGCCCGGCGGACCGATAGACCATCACTGGACCAAGAGCCTGACCGCCAGCCCCGACGGATCGCTGCTCTATGTCGGCGTCGGCTCCAACAGCAACATCACCGAGAACGGCATCGAGGCAGAGAAGAACCGCGCTGACATCCTGGAGGTCGATCGTCAGACCGGCCGTTGGCGCATCTTCGCCAGCGGTCTCAGGAATCCGAACGGCCTCACCTTCGAGCCGGTCTCCAAGGCACTCTGGACCGTGGTCAACGAGCGCGACGAGCTCGGGCCCAACCTAGTGCCGGATTACATGACCTCGGTGAAGGATGGCGCCTTCTACGGCTGGCCCTACAGCTATTACGGCCAGCACGTCGATCCCAGGGTGCAGCCGCAACGGCCGGATCTGGTCGAGAAAGCGATCGCGCCGGATTACGCCCTTTCATCGCATGTTGCCCCGCTCGGGCTCACCTTCAACACCGGCGCGAACTTGCCCGACAAGTACAAAGGCGGCGCCTTCGTCGGCGAGCATGGCAGCTGGGACCGCGGGCAGTTCAACGGCTACAAGGTCGTGTTCGTACCCTTCAAAGACGGCAAGCCGAGCGGCAAGGCGGAGGATTTCGTGACCGGCTTCCTCAACGACAAGGGCGAGGCACGCGGCCGCCCCGTCGGGGTCGCCATCGACAAGAGCGGCGCCCTGCTGATCGCGGACGACGTCGGCAACACGGTGTGGCGGGTCAGCCGCGCCACACCCTGAGCAGAGTCATCCCTTGACCGCGCCGGCCGTGAGACCCGACACGATGTAGCGCTGCGCCAGCACGAACATCAGGATCGCGGGAAGGATGGTCAGCGTGATGAAGGCCAGGATAAGCTGCCAGGCGACGATGAACTCCCCTTGATAGTCCATCAGGCCGAGCGTCCATGGGTATTTCGCGTTGGTGTTGATGACGACCAGCGGCAGCAGAAAGTTGTTCCAGCTTACCACGAAGGTGATCACCGCAACGGTCGCAAGGATCGGCCGCGACAGTGGCAACACGATCGACAGGAAAAAGCGCGCATAGCCGCAACCGTCCACCAGGGCGGCATCGAGCAGTTCCGACGGAAGCTGCCGGAAGGCGTTGCGCATCAGGAGAATGCTCAAGGCCTGGCTGAACGCGACCTGCGGCAGGATGATGCCCCAATGGGTGTCGAGCAGCCCGAGATCGCGCACTTTGATGAAGAGCGGCAGGATCGCCGTCGCGAAGGGGAAGGTCAGGCCGAGGATGAAATAGTTGAACAGCATCCGCTGGCCGAAGAAGCGCAGATGTGCGAAGGCGAAGGCCGCGGGGGCGGCCACCGCCAGGGTCAGCGCGACGGTGACCGAGGAAATGAGCAGCGAGTTACCGAGAATCCGCCAGTAGCGGGCGCTGGTGAGAATGCTCCAATAGTTCTCCCATTGCCAGACCTTGGGCAGGCCGAAGGGATTGGTGCGCAGTTCCCCCAGCTCCTTGAATCCGCCGACTGCGGTTGCGAGCAGCGGCACGATCACCAGAGCGCCGACGAAACAAAGGATGAGGAACCGCGGCAGACCGATCAGCGGCGCCGTAAGCGAGGCCGGCACAATGTCGGTCTTGTGCAACGTCAACACGTACTTTCGGCTGCGGTGCTGATGCAAGGTCACTTCAGTCATCCTGGTCTCGCATCAATAGACGCTTATAGCCGAAGGCTACCGTCGCGCAGAGGATGAACAGGATGACCCCGACCGCCGAGCCGAAGCCGACCCGCATCCGTCCGATTCCGAAGTAATAGAGGAACGAGACCATGGTGTGGCTGGAATTGAGCGGTCCACCGCCGGTCAGGGAGACGATCATGTCGAAGAACTGCAGCGAACCCAGCAGCGAGAAGAAGACCGAGAGCTTGATCATGGGTGAAAGCCCCGGCAGCGTGATGAAACGGAAGCGCTGCCAGGGCGAGGCGCCATCGATCGCCGCCGCTTCATAGAGGTTGCGGTCGATGCTCTGCAGGCCGGCGATGTAAAGCATCATGTGGAAGCCGAAATACTTCCAGACTATCACCGTCAGCACCGCGCCATAGGCCCAGTCGCGATCGGCGAGGATATAGAGTGGGGCGCCACCCAGCGCCTGCCAGATCTGCGAGATCGGACCGTAGTCGCCGTCGAACATGAAGCGCCAGATCAGGCCTGCCGCCACGTCGGCCAGAATGTACGGGAGGAAGAACAACATGCGGAAGGCGACCGACCCGAACAGCCGGTCGGCCAGCAAAACCGCCATCGCCAAAGCTAGAGGCAGCTGCACGGCTAGCGAGACCGCGATGATCAGCAGGTTGTTGATGAAGGCTTGATGGAAGGTCTTGTTGGCTAGGAGCTGCTGGTAGTTCTGCAACCCTACGAAATTCTCGAGCGCCGCCAAGCCGTTCCAATTGTAGAAGCCGTACCACCCGGCCTCGCCGATCGGCAGGATTACGAAGACGGTGAACAAGGTGAGCGCCGGCGGCAGGAAGATCAGCGCCGTCAGGCTGCCGCTGCGGACATAATTCGCTTTGACTGGCGGAGGCGCCGCGGTATCGGCCATGCCGCTTCCCATTCCTGCGTCGAGAAAAATGGGAGGAATCCGGCCTCGACCGGATTCCTCCCAGGCCGAGGCTACCGTTGATCCCAGGCGTCCTGGATCTGCTGGGCGCCCTCTTCCGGAGTCATGTCGCCGGCGGCGATCGCGACCGAGACGTCGTTGACCACGCGGCCGACCGAAGGCCCGAGGTCCTGATCGAGGAAGTTCTGATGCCAGGTCGAGTTCGAGATCGCGCGCGCGATCTCGGCCACCAGCGGGTTCTTGATGAAGGCATCTGTGCCCTTGGTTGCCGGCACATAAACGCCCGCCTCCGCCGACGCCTTCTGCGCTTCGGCGGAGACGAAGTATTTCAGGAAATCGATCGCCTCCTTCGGCGCTCCCTTGGTGACGAGCAAGCCCTGCACGCCGCCCAGCGTGTCGGTGATCTTGCCCTTGCCGCCCGGCAGTTCCGGGAACGGCGCCAGGCCGATCTGGTCGTCCGGGATGCCCTTGCCGTCGGTCGCGTTCTTCTGCTGGCCTTGGATGAAGCCGTTCAATTGGAGCGCCATCATGCCCTTGCCGTCGCCGAACTGGCCCTGGCTCGGCAGATATTTCGTGCCGAGCCAGCCTTCCTGGAATGGCTCAAGCGCCGCGAGCTCCTTCAGCTTGGCGCCCGCATCGACGAAGGGCTGCGTGGTGAAACCGCCCTCGGTGGTTTCCGCCTTGGTCAGCACATCGGGGCCGCCGAGCCGCATCAGGAGATACGAATAGAAGAAGTGCATCGGCCATTTGTCCGCGCCGCCCATGATCAGTGGCGTCACGCCGGCACCCTTGGTCTTCTTCAGGACGTCGAGGAATCCATCCCAGGTTTTCATCTGAGCTGGATCCACACCCGCTTTCGCCAGCAGGCCCTTGTTGTAGATCAGCAGCACCTCGCTCAACTGCACGGAGACGCCGTAGAGCTTGCCATCGACTTCATAGGCGCTCAAAGGCGCGGGATAGATGACCTTGTCGAACGCGGCCTTATGCGCGCTGATGTCCTGGATGTAGCCGGCCTCGATCTGCGCGCGCATCACGCCGCCGGCCCAGGAGTAGATGATGTCGGGCCGATCCTCGGACTGCAGCAGGGTCGGCAGCTTCGCCTTGTAGGCCTCGTTCTCCATGTAATCGACGATGACCTTCACGCCCTTATGGGTGGCGTTGTAGTCCGCGGCGATCTTCTTCCAATAGGGATCGCCGGTTTCATTGACATGGAGCATCCGGACGGTGACGTCCTCCGCATGGGCTGAAGCACTGGCGACGGCCAGGACCATCGCGGCCCCGGCAATGGTTTTCAGAAACCCAAGCATCGAAGTTCCTCCCATATTTTTTCAGTTTTACGAGCGCTGGGCGGGCGGTCTGGTTCCAGGTCCTATATTTTTTGTGATGCGGATAAAATCTTCGCCGGGACGACCGGACTGTCAAGCCATCACTTGGTTCAGTCCAGATTTTCGGACGAATGCGCCATTGACAGGTGCGGTGTGCTTGCGGGAATAAATCACTATCCCGAATTAAACGCGACCCCACAGATGAAGACGGCCGATCCGGAATTTATGAGGGCAATCAATCGCTTCCACGTCATGGACGCGATCCGGCGGCATGGACCCATCGCCCGGGTGGAAATCTGTGAACGAACCGAGTTGAGCCCGACCACGGTCTCGGCCATCACCGCCGCCCTGCTGGATGACGGGCTGATCGTCCCCCGCCAGATGGGCGCGGTCAGGGATGCCGGCCGCGGCCGGCCGCGAGTGCTCTTGGAGCTCAACCCCGACGCCGCCCGGGTGGTTGGGGTGAAGATCGCGCCGACCCGCATCGTGCATGTGGTGACGAACTTCCAGGGCGACGTGCTGGCCGGCCTCACCCAGCCGGTGCGGGTGGATCGCCAGCCGGCTGCAGTGATTGCCGATCTGGTCGAGGACGGCGTGCGGCGCTGCGTCGCCGATGCGGGGCTGACGCTCGATCGCGTGGAGAGTCTCTGCGTGGCGCTTCCGGGTGTGGTCGAGCATGCGACGGGAGTCGTGCGGCACAGCCCGATCCTCAAGGAATCCGACGTGCCGCTCAGCAAAGCGCTGTTCGATCGGCTCGGCCTTTCGACTCTGATCGAGAGCGATGCCAATGCCATCACCATCGGCGAGCACTGGTTCCGGCTCTGTCGCGATCTCGACGATTTCGTGGTGGTGACGGCTGAGCATTCGCTGGGCCTCGGCGTCATGCATGGCGGCGAGTTCTTCCGCGGCGCCAAGGGCATCAGCTTCAACCTCGGCGATCTCGCCATGGCGGCCAACGGCAAGACGGTCTCGCGCCTCGCCGACCAGGCGACCGAGCCCGCCATCCTCACGCCGGTCGCCGGCGATGCGAAATTCAAGGAGGCGATCCGCCTCGGCCGTGCGATACCGCTCGCCGCCGCCCTGATCGCCACCGGCGACAATGCGCTGACAGCTTCGGCGCGGCGTGCGGGTGAAGTGCTCGGCCTTGCGATCGCCAATCTCATCACCCTGTTCGCGCCGCCGCGGGTGGTGCTGGTCGGCAGCACGTTGGCACTCGGCGAGCCGCTGCTCGCGGCGCTGCACAGCGCGCTCGACCGCACGTTGCCGGCCTGGCTCGACGACGTCTCCGAGATTGCGCTCGACGCCGAGGCGGACGACACCGATTGGGCGCGCGGCGCTGCCGCCGCGGCGCTGAAGCAGCTCTATGGGGCACCTTGGAGCTCCACCGGACCGGCGAAGCCGCGCCATGACAGCGAAGAGGAAGACGAATGAACAAGGTCGGCATCGGCGTCATCGGCGGCGGCGTCATCTCCAGCGCCTATCTCACGGCGGCCAGGGGGTTTCCGATCCTCGATATGCGCGCCGTTGCAGACATGAACCCGCCGGCGGCTGAAGCGCGCGCCAAGGAGTTTGGCCTGAAGGCCATGAGCGTGGAGAACTTGCTCGCCGATCCCAGGATCGAGGTCGTCCTCAACCTCACCGTCCCGAAGGCCCATGTCGCGGTCGGGCTACTGGCGCTCGATGCCGGCAAGCACGTCTATTCGGAAAAGCCGCTGGGCGTCGCTTTCAAGGACGGCAAGAAGCTGATCGAGCGCGCCGCGCGGAAGAAGCTGCGCGTGGGCTGCGCGCCCGACACCTTCCTCGGCGGCGCGCATCAGACCTGCCGCAAGCTGATCGATTCCGGCAAGATCGGGACGCCGGTCGGCGGCACCGCCTATTTCATGTGCCCCGGCCATGAACGCTGGCATCCGGCGCCGGATTTCTACTACCAGGCCGGCGGCGGGCCGGTGCTCGACATGGCGCCCTATTACGTCACCGACCTCGTCAATCTGCTGGGTCCCGTCGCCCGCGTTGCGGCGATGACATCGATGCCGAAGACACGCCGCACCATCACCTCGAAACCGCGCTCGGGCGAGAGCATTCCGGTCGAGGTCGCGACCCATGCAGCCGGCACGCTGGAGTTCATCTCCGGCGCGCTCATCCAGATGTCCATGAGCTTCGACGTGCCGGCGCATCGGCATCTGCCGATCGAGATCTACGGCACCAAGGGCAGCCTGGTCGTGCCCGATCCCAACCGCTTCGGCGGCGAGATCGAGTTCGCGGCCGAGAAGGACAAGTGGATCCCGCTCAAGACCGACATGCCCTATGCCGACGGGAACTACCGCTCGATCGGCTTGGCGGACATGGCGCATGCGATCCGCTCGAACCGCCCGCACCGCGCCAGCGGTGCACTGGCCTTGCATGTGCTGGAGGTGATGGAAGCCTTCGACCGCTCGGCTAAGAGCGGCAGGGCGATCGCGATCACGACACGACCGGAGCGTCCGGCACCGCTCGCCGAAAACCTGGTGCGGCGGAAGCTGGCGGCCTGAACAAAGAACACGGAGGGAGGAATGCGCGAGGCATTGATCGTCTGGGGCGGCTGGAGCGGCCATGAGCCGGAACAGTGCGCCAAGATCGTTTCCGAAATGCTGGAGGCCGAAGATTTCAAGGTCTATGTCGAGAACACGACGGAAGCCTTTGCCGATCCGTCGATCAAGGATTTGAGCCTGATCGTTCCGATCATCACCATGTCCAAGATCGAGAAGGAAGAGGTGCAGAATCTCTCCAAGGCGGTCGAGAGCGGCGTCGGCCTCGCCGGCTGGCATGGCGGCATGTGTGATGCGTTCCGGGAGTCGGTCGAATACCAGTTCATGTGCGGCGGCCAATGGGTCGCGCATCCCGGCAACGTCATCGACTATCGCGTCGATATCACGAAGCCGGAGGATCCCATCTGCGCCGGGCTCACGAGCTTTCCCTATCGCTCGGAGCAATACTACATGCATGTCGATCCCTCGAACGAGGTGCTCGCCACCACGACCTTCTCCGGCGACATCCTGCCCTGGGTCGATGGCGTGGTGATGCCGGTCGCCTGGAAACGGCGGCACGGCAAGGGCCGCGTGTTCTATTCCTCGCTCGGCCATGTCGCGAAGGAGTTCGAAGTGCCGCAGATGCGCACTCTGTTCCACCGCGGTGCGCTCTGGGCAGCCCGATAGGCACGCCAAAGCTACGCCCCTGAAAACTCCGAATCCGTGCGCACCAGCGGCCGGCTCCGCCGCACGGCACTTTTTTGCCCGCTGTCTGTTGTTACGGCAGGTGAATAGACGTGTCGGGGTCGAAATTGCGCGCGCACCACGAGAATCAGACACCGCCGCTCCAGTTGCCGGATCTCCCGGCCGACCGATGGTTCGCGGAGCCTCTGCGCCCGGGCCGAGATTGCTGGCGGATCGAGCGGGCGGACCGCGCCAAGGTCCTGATTGACGCCGAAACCTATTTTTTCGCCCTGCGAGCGGCAATGCAGAAGGCGGAACGCTGCATCCACATCGTCGGCTGGGATCTCGACCGCCGCATGCCGTTCCCGGGATGCGCCGAGGACGTGCAACGCCTCGCCGAACTCGGCACCTCGACGCAGGAGATCGCCGCGGATGGGTATCCGCTCCGGCTCGGCGATTTCCTGGCCGCGCTGGTAAAGCGGAAGCCGAGCCTCTGGATCCGCATCCTCATCTGGGATTTCTCCATCCTCTACGCCGCCAGCCGCGAGCCGCTTCCGGCTATGGCGGTCGCCCTGCGCTGGAAGACGCCGCGGCGGCTGGACCTCTGCCTCGACGATACGATCCCGATGGGTTCTTCCCATCACCAGAAACTCATCACGATCGACGATGCCGTCGCCTTCTGTGGCGGCATGGATCTGACATTGGCGCGCTGGGACTCCTGCACGCATGCCGCGGACGACAAGCGACGCTGCATGCTGGACGGATCGCCTTATGCACCGGTGCATGATGTCCAGGCCATGGTCGACGGGCCGGCCGCCCAGGCGATCTCGGAATATGTCCGCGCGCGCTGGGCCCGCGCCGCCTATGAGAAGGTCGCAGCCGTGGAGCGTCGGCCCTCCGAACTCTGGCCTGAAAGGTTCGAACCCGACTTCCGCCATGTCGAGGTAGCCCTCGCGCGCACCGAACCCGCCTTCGGCAACGCTCCGGCGATCACCGAGATCGAGCGGCTCTTCATCCGCATGATCCGCGAGGCCCGGGAGAAGATCTATGTCGAGAACCAGTATCTGACTTCGGAACTCATCGCCGCAACGCTCATCGAAGCGCTCAAATCCAACCCCGCGCTGGAGGTCGTAATCGTCTGCAGCCGGACCTACCCGAGCTGGGTGGAGGACGCGGCGATGATCGCCGGCCGACGCCGCTTTATGCAGCGGATGCAGGAGAACGAACTCGGCGACCGCATCCTGTTGCTGGCGCCGCGGAATGCAGCAACGGAGGAAGCGGCGCAGATCAAGGTCCACGCCAAGCTGATGATCGTCGACGACCGGTATCTCAGGATCGGATCGGCAAACCTGTGCCGGCGCTCGCTGGGAAGTGACACGGAGTTCGACATGACGATAATCGGCGATGATGCGGCCGGCCGTGCCGCCATCACCTCCGTCCGCGACCGATTGTTGGCGGAGCATTGCGATGCGGAACCTGCCGCGGTCGCCGCAGCAGTCGAAGAAACCGGCTCGCTGCGCGCGGCGATCGAGAAGGTGAACGTCGATACCTACCGCCGGCTGGAGCCGATCAATGACGCGGGCACCGACGACGCGATGACGGAAGCGCTGGGCGCGATCGCCGATCCGGAAAAGCCTATCGATCCGACGCTCTCTCTCGCCGGACTTTCCGTCTTCACACCGGGCCGGAAGAGGCCGTTCCGCAAAGGGCCCTGGGTCATGCTGGCGGTCATTGCGCTCGTCCTAGTGGGCCTGGCGGCAATCTGGACCCTGACGCCAGCCAGCGCCGTGGCCGATGTCGTACATTGGGAGAAAATGCTGGCGGCCATTCGCGGACCCTGGGAAGTGCTGGCGGTGGTTGCCGTCTTCGTCCTCTCGGGCCTGGTGGCCTTCCCGGTGATCGTGCTGATTGCCGGCACGACGGCGGTGTTCGGGGTCTGGCCCGGAATCCTCTATGCCGGCCTCGGAGCGATGGCGAGCGCGCTGACAACCTACGGAATCGGCTGGTTCCTCGGTCAGCGCCGGCTTCGCCATTACTTCGGCCCGCGTGTGAACCGCATCAAGCAGACCCTCGAGGGACGCGGCATCGTGACAGTGACAGCGATCCGGCTCATCCCGGCTGCGCCCTACACGCTGGTCAACCTCGCCGCAGGGGCACTCAAGGTCCCACCGCTGGAATACACGATCGGGACGGCGCTGGGTCTTGCGCCTGGCATCCTAGTGATGTCGTTCCTGGGCAGCACCATCATGGGTATCATCGCCCATCCGACCATCGGCGGTGTCGCGCTGCTGGTCGGCCTGCTGATTGCCACGATCCTGCTTTCGCTCGGGCTGCAGATGCTGGTGCAGCGGGTGCAACGGTTGTTCGGATGAATGCATCCGTCGAGCCGCTTCCGACTTCGGCCCGCATCCTCACCTGGAATATCCATAAGGGGATCGGCGCCGACCGCCGCTACGACCTCGGCCGCATCATAGACCTCGTGCGCCGGCACGGGCCGGACATCGTGGCGCTGCAGGAGGTGGATTCGCGCGGCCGCGATCCAACCAACCTGCCGCTGGCCGCGCTGAAGCTGGCGCTTGGCAGTCACGCCGCCGAAGCGCGGACCATCGTCGCCGAGGACGGCCATTACGGCCATGTGCTGATCAGCCGCTGGCCGCTGGAAGACGTGGCGCTGCATGACGTCAGCATCGGCCGGCGCGAGCCGCGCTGCGCGATCGATGCCGTGGTTCGCACGCCGCGCGGTCCGTTCCGCGCGATCGCGACCCATCTCGGCCTCGGCATGGGCGAAAGGCGCAGGCAGATCGCGCGGCTGGTCGCTCTCGCCCGCGCGGCACCTGATAGCACGGGCATGGTGCTGCTCGGCGATTTCAACGATTGGCACGGCGAAGTGCGGCGCGCGCTCGACGACCTGCTGCCGGCCTGGAGCTTCCTGCGCACCTTCCCGGCGCGGCGGCCGATCTTCAAGCTCGACCGCATCTTCTGCCGGCCGGCCGGCGCGCTCACCCAATGCTGGACCGATCCGGAAGCCAGCCGCGCTTCCGATCATCTGCCGGTGATCGCCGATCTCGCGCTTGAGGCGCTCACCGGTGGCGCTCAGTTCCCCGCCGGCGCGTCCCAGTCGACGACCTGAAGCCGCACATTTGCTTTCCGAAGCGCATCCTGCCGCACCGGGTCGAGACCTTTAGTCACGATCACGGCATCGAAGGCGCTGAGCTCGGCCAGCGCGTGCAGGGCGACGCGGTCGAACTTGTGATGGTCGAGCAGGAGTATCCGCTTCTGCGCGGCCTCCATCATCGCCTGCTTGATGCGAACGACCTGCTGGTCCTGGATGAAGGCGCGCACACCTTCGACCGCCGAGGCGGAGAGGAAGACGGTGTTGACGCGGAGCCGCGAGATCGCCTGCTCGCACATCAGCCCGACATAGGCGTTGTAGATCCGGTTGTAGCTGCCGCCGAGCGAGATGGTCTCGATCTCCTCGTTGGCCTGCAGTTTCTCCGCCGCTCCGACGCTGTTGGTGACCACGGTCAGCGGCGTGGACTGGCCGAGATAGTCCACCAGCATGGTCGCGGTCGAGGAATCGTCCAGCATGATCGCCTGCCCGGCCTCGACATATTGCAGCGCCGCGCGCGCTAAAGCCTGCTTCTCGCCAACCGCCAGGGTCTGGCGGAAGCGGAAGGCGCTCTCATAGAGGCCGGAAGGCTGGGCGGTGACGGCGCCGTGCAGCTTGCGGACGATGCCCTGCTTGGTCAGCGCCTCGACATGCCGGTGCACGGTCATGCGCGAGACCTGGAAGTGCTCGGCGACCTCCTCGATGCGCGCATAGCCGGCGCGCTGAATATAATCCGCGATCGCGTCGCGCCGAACCGCGCCCTTCATGGTCCCCTGCCTCATTCGCGACAATCCCCGGCAGCCAGTCTATCTGAAAAGATCCCTCGCGGGCAGAGGGAGGGGTACCCGCGAGGGATTCCCCCGGCTCACTCCTTCAGCGTGAAGGGCGCAATGTAGTCGCCCACATTGTCCTTGGTGATCAGGGTGCAGTCGAACAACTGCTTCTCGGTATCGGCCCCGGTCTTTCCGGTTTTGATGAAGTTGTCGGCCTGCTCGACCGCCTTCCGGGAATAGACCGCGACCGGCTGCAGCACGGTGTATTGCAGCTCGCCGGCCTTGATCGCCGCGACCGCGTCGGGCGAGCCGTCGAAGCCGCCCACCTTCACCTGGCCGAGCTTGCCCGCTTCCTTGAGCGCCGCAACCGCACCCAAGGCCATCTCGTCATTGCCGCTGATGACGCCCATGATGTTCGGATTGGCCTGGAGCAGGCTCTGCATCTTGTCATGTCCCTGGGTGCGATCCCAGTTCGCGACCTGCGAACCCACCTTCTTGAGGCCGTCATACTGGCTCAAGACGGTCGCATAGCCGTTGGAGCGCGTCGCGGCGTTGTTGTCGGACGGATTGCCGAGCAGCTCGACATAATCGCCCTTCTCACCGACCGACTCCACCCATTGCTGGCCGCCGAGCGCCGCACCCTGCGCGTTGTTCGACACGAGCTGCGCCTTGGCGAGGCCTTCCTGGTTGATCTCGGCGTTCACCAGGAACACCGGGATGTTGGCGGCGATCGCCCGCTTCACCGCGCCGATCGAGCCGCTGGCATCGGCGGGGTCGAGGATGATCGCGACCGACTTGTTGGTGATCGCAGTGTCGATCAGCTTGCTCTCGGTGTTGGTGTCGCCCTTCGAAGCGCCCACGTTCGCGCTGTAGCCGAGCTTCTTCGCGGTGTCGGCGGCGACATTCCCTTCGGTCAGCCAATAAGGATTGGCGGGGTCGATGACGATGATCGAGATGAGACCGTTATCGGCCAGCGCGGAAGACATGCTTCCGGCGTAGATCGCCGCCGTCGCCGCAAGGCCGGTCAGCGTCATGAGTGCGGTACGTCTCAACATGGGGGTTTCCTCTCCTGTCTCTTTGATTCGGGTTGGCGTTTGCCGCCGGTCGACCAGCGGTCTTCTCCTGAAGGATCGCGCGTTACGCCTTGCCTCCTGGCGAAGTGGATGGACCGCCGGGGAGCCTCACGCGGCGGCGGTATTGGACGGCATTCAGCAGCACGGCGAGCACGATCACTGTGCCGGTCGCCACGGTCTGCCAGTAAGACGAGATGCCGATGATCACCAGACCATCGGAGAGAAATCCGATGACGAAGGCGCCGAGCAGCGTGCCGCGCACGGTGCCGCGCCCGCCGGTCAAGGCGGCGCCGCCGATCACCACCGCGGCGATGGCGGTGAGCTCGTAGGAATTGCCCGCGGTGGGCCCAGCCGAGGTCAGCTGCGACGAGAGGATAAGGCCGGCGATCGCGGCGCACATGCCGGAGAGCACATAGACCATCACCTGCACGAACTTGACAGGCACGCCGGAAAGCTCCGCGGCGCGCTCATTGCCGCCCGACGCATAGAGCCAGCGTCCGAAGGCGGAGCGGCTGAGCATCAGCCCGCCGAGAATCGCGATCATCGCGAGGACCACGACGCCGATCGGCACGCCGAATAGGCGGTTGAAGCCCAGCCAGTCGAAGCCGGTATTGCCGAGCTCCGCTCGTCCCGCGAGGTTGTTGTAGGTGAGGCCGTCGGTCATCAGCAGCGCCGCGCCGCGCGCCACATACATGACCCCCAAGGTCGCGACGAACGCCGGCACCTTGAATCTTGCGATCAGCACCCCGTTCACCAGGCCGATGAAGGCGCCGACGGCGCAGGTCAGGACCGCCACCACCCAGACCGGCGGATAGACGACGACGCCCAACGCGTTTAGCGTCACGCCCTGCATCATGAAGCCGGCGACCACACCCGACAGGCCGAGCGTCGATCCCACCGAAAGATCGATGCCGCCGTTCAAGATCACCAGCAGCATGCCGACCGCGAGGATGCCGAAGATTGCGACATGGGTCGCCATAGTCAGGAAGTTTCCGACCGTGAAGTAGTTCGGCGACAGGAACGAGAACACGATCACGATCACGATCAGGGCGAAGAATGCGCGACCCTCGAGCAGCAGGCGCGCGAAGTTGCGGCGCGGCGCCGGACGCGGTGCAGCGGCGGCGATCAGCGGGGCGGCGCCCCGGTCGAGTTCAGGAGACAACGGCTTCACCCGAAGCGGCCATGATCTGCTCTTTCGTAACGTCTGACGTGAAGGCAGCGGCGATGCGGCCGCGGCGCATGACGATGATCCGGTGGGCGATGCTCAGGCACTCGCCGATCTCGGAAGTGGAGAAGACGACGGCAAGGCCGCGCGCGGCCTGCTCGCTCAGGAGGCGAAACACCTCGGCCTTGGCGCCGACATCGATGCCGCGGCTGGGCTCGTCCAAGAGGATCGCCTTCGGATCGGCGGCCAGCATCTTGCCGATAACGACCTTCTGCTGGTTGCCTCCGGAGAGCGAACCAATAGGCGCCTGGCGGTCGGCGGTCTTGATCCGCACCGCGCGGATCGAGCGCTCGATCATCGCCCGCTCCAGCGAAGTGGAGAGCAGAAGGCGCTTGGCGAAGGCCTGGATATTGGCAAGCGAGAGATTCTCGCCAACCGTCATGGTCTGAATGAGGCCATCACGCTGCCGGTCTTCCGGCACCAGCACGAGGCCGCGGGCAATGCGATCGGCGATTCTGAGCGTCGAGACGTCCTCGCCTTCGAGCAGGACCCGACCGCCGACCATCGGCACGCGGCCGGCGATGCATTCCAGAAGCTCGGTCCGGCCGGCACCCATCAACCCGTAGAGGCAAACGATCTCGCCGGCACGAATCTCGAGCGACAGGCGATCGACTACCAGATTGCCCGAGCCCGAGACGTCGGCGACGCTCACCTCCTCGATCGCGAGCGCCACCGCGCCGATCGTCTGGCTCGGCGGCGGCGAGCCGAGATCGAAATTCTCGCCCACCATGTTGCGGACGATCCATTCCATATCGATCTCGCTGGCGGCGCCGGCCGCGGTGATCAAGCCGTCGCGCAGCACAACCGCGTAATCGGTGACCTTCAGCGCCTCTTCCAGATGATGGGAGATATAGACGATGGAGACGCCGCGGGACGTCAGGTCGCGGATCAAGCCGAACAGCACCTCGACCTCGGCGGCACTCAAGGCCGAGGTCGGCTCGTCCATGATCAAGATTCGGGCGTTGATCGACAGCGCGCGGGCGATCTCGACGATCTGCTGCTGGCCGAGCCGGAGGTCCTGCACCAGGGTTTCCGGCTCGATCTCCTCTTCCAGCTCCGCCATCAATGCGCGGACCTGCCGCGCTTCCTCGGCAAAATCGACGCCGGTCCGGGTGCACAGCTCGCGACCCA
>Ga0209257_1000384_pt1 | contig 88238 bp, 91 predicted proteins | sample AraplaCvi_mCL_r2_FD_184277 | JGI IMG/M metagenome (GOLD analysis project Ga0209257, IMG submission 184277) | Arabidopsis root microbial communities from North Carolina, USA - plate scrape MF_Cvi_mCL_r2 (SPAdes) (version 2) | ecosystem: Host-associated > Plants > Roots > Endosphere | place: USA...
CGGACACCTCCCTGTCGAATATGAGGTTGTCCCTGGAGTCCCCCATCTGAACCCGGCCGCGGCCTCCGTCCAGGCGCAGAAACTGGTCGGTCTCGGGATGCGCTTCCAGCCCGATATCGCCACCTACTGGAATCGACATCAGGGTCACCTGAAGATAGCGTCCGCTCCAGGCGACGCTTCGGTAAGTACCGTTCTCGCGAGTGGCCTGCTCGAGATTGAACGACTGGGGCTCTGGCCCGATGTCCTCAATGGTCATTTTTCCGCTCCTTCGGCGGGATGACCGTAGCAGGAAAACCCGTGAAAATCAGCCGTGGTCCCTGTCTCAGCCGAGTGCAGGGAGACAAGTGGTGCGGGCACGCACCGCGTCTCACAGGGATCGGAAGCGATCGCCCAGCCGTGCGGACGGATGCCGCGAGCTGTACGGCAATAAATGGGCGGATTCCGTCACGGCATAGAGCGGGCCGATTGCGGACTGGCCGCTTCTAGGGCGCCGACTTGCAATAGCTGCCGTTCGCCACGGTGCCTGAACGATGCGGTCGCGCGTCCGGGAACGCGGCCAACGCTTCGATCTCGCCTGCGAGGTACCGATAGAAAGCACCGATATCGGCGAGATCGGCTGGGTTGATGATCATGTTCTCACCGACGGGAAAGCGACACAGCGGGGCTCGGGCGCCTGGCACTTCCGGCCAGCCCGCCGTCATGAATAGTTCCCCGCTCTTGTCTCCCCGCCGGACGCGCCCTTCGCAATGAAACAGGCATTCCCGCGATCGCCCGAGCGCGTGCAATCGTGGGCCGTGGACATCCGGCAGGCCGTGAACGTTGTGAAAGGCGCGTAGCTTATTCGCCGTGTTGCGCTGTCCGGGGAAAGCTACCTGTGTCTGCGCATAGAGCGCCTCATCGATGAGAAGATTGAGGAAGCGGTCCAGTTCCCGCAAGCCGTTGCCGATCACCTTCGCACGGCAGGGCCAAGAGATTGCGAGCGGTGTGGCAAGTGTCACGGCTCCCTGCACGTCGCGCAGTCCCGCGCCGAAGAAGTGCGCGCCCCGATCGAGCGTGGCAAGCGCGCGTGCAAAGGATTCATTCATGCACGACGACGAGTTGGTGGGCGCAATTCTGGCCGCGCTCGTCTGTTCGGGGCATGTAGCGAACGCGCAGTTCGGGATGGAGCCCGGCCAGGCCGGACGCGTCCACAGCGCTTGAATGCACGAAGACATCGGGTCCGCCGTTATCGGGTCGGATCACCCCGAACCCGCCCAGCACGTTATAGAACGCCACAGTGCCAACCGGCATGATGCGCTTCCTCAGCTTGATGGCGATTGTGATTGGTCGAACGCGCTAGCCGATATGCTGCCTGCCGATACGTCCACCTCGACCTGCATCTCGATGAAATCCCCGGGAGCGCCGGCATAGCCTCCTTCGACCGGACGAATCTGCGCGATGTTCCGCGCCACGGCCACCGGAATCAGGCCCGCGCCGCCCATGCGACCATGCGTCGGGTCGAAGGCGATCCAGCCGGCGCAGGGGAGATAGACTTCGGTCCAGGCGTGTGTCGCACCGCGCTGCGCGTCGCGCCCTCGCGCATCCGGTTCGGGCATGTGCGCGTAACCCGATACCGCGCGGGCGCCGAAGCCGAGCTGGCGCACCGCCTCGATAAACAGCATCGCGAAGTCGCGGCATGACCCCTTGCCGGAGTGTATCGTCTCGTCCGGAGACTGTGTGCCCTCGGCCTCGCGTGCGGCATAGGCAAACTGTTGAAGGATGCCGGCGTTGATCGCCTTCAACAACGTGAGCGTATCGGTAGGCTCGATGCCGCGAAAGGCTTCGACCCAGTCGCGGACGCTGTCGGCGGCCTCGGGATATTGGGGCTGACGCATCGAACCCAGATCAGCCACCTCGTCGGCAGAATAGGCGAACGGAAACTGGTGCGCCGACGGTGCTATGCTGAAGACCGGCCATGCCGTGGCTGATTGCTCCACCACCATGCGGCTGTCGATTACGAGCGTCTCTACTTCGTCCGCAAAGGTGGCGGTGGCGATGAGATTGCCGAACACATCCTGCGTCCATTCGATGTGTGCAGGAGGCGTGCAGCTCAGCAACGTCGTGAGCAGGCGCAAGTCATGTTGGCCGCGCGGACAAAGCATCATCCTATGAGGCAGCAATCTCACCGGTCGCGCGTAGCGGTAGCTCGTGCGGTGACAGATCGTCAGCTGCACGGCGCTATGTAGCGTCGCGGCCGCCGCGCGTGGTGATTGCGCGCTCCACGGCCTCGCAACCAATCTCGCTTGCAACCGCAAGATCGAGCGGTCGTCCGCAGAGCATGTCGTTGTAGGTGTTGAGAAAGGCGATCGCGCTGTCGCCGCCGAGCAGATTCCAGGCCAGCAGCGTGACCCGGCTCTGCCGCTCGACGCCTTCCGGCGAAAGGCGCGCCATCGGATATTTCTTTCTGAACAGGTTACGCCTCGGCGCGGCCAAGGCATTTTCCGGCGGGGCTGTGATTTCATTTCTCATCGACGATTTCCTCTTCGCGCGGTGGGTCCGGCGTTCGCCACGCGCTCACGATAGATCAGGCGACCCTTTTCCATGTCGTACGGCGACATCTCGACCTGGACGCGATCCCCGACCGGCGTCCGGATGCGATATTTGCGCATCTTCCCGGCGGTGTAGACGATAATGCGATGCTCTCGAGCATCACGCGAAAGCGCCCGTCCGGGAGTATCTCGTCGATTACGCCGTCGAGCTTGATCAGGCCTTCCTTTGCCAAGCTCTCAGGCTGCGCAGAGTGGCGAGGAGTCAGTACCGAGGCGCCGCTGGTGCTCCTGGATCCGTGCGGCATAGCCCCGTGCCAGACCGCGATGGGCAATTGCAGCCTCCCGGCAGCCGGCGGTATCGGCCCGCATCAGGGAGATCTGGTGGCGTGAAAGCAAATAATTGAGATCCATCTCGTGGCTCCGGCTTATGTAAGCGGGAGCGCGATGGTCTCTCAGCCGCGGGCGCCTACGTGACCGTCTGCCAGCGATGATACTGATATAGGCACGAAAGCCCTTCGGCGAAACCCTGCCGACCGGAAATAACGCATTAGGTCAGGACGACCGGCCATGGTACTGATGCGAAACGGCACGCATTCGGTATGTCGTCATCCCTGCGGCTGAGACGCCGGACGCCGCAATCTTCACTGTTCTGCCGCCTGCCGCCGGGCAGTGATCTCGCCCGCCCAAAGCCACACTTACTTCAAGTCGGCGCAAACGCCGAGGGGCAACAGAAAACGCCCTTATGCATGGAGAATCGTCATCACCAGCCGTCTTGCGCAAGCGACCATCGCGACTCAGGGCAAGGACTACCTCGTCCGCCTTACAACCGACGACGGCGCGTCGTTCGAACTGGTCGCCTCCTTCGACCAGCTCGATACGCTCGCGGAAGACATCGATCGCCGGCTCGATGCCGATGAGGATGGCGAGATCAACTAGCCGATTCACGTTCCCGCGCGCAGGATCGCGGCACCGGCGCCTGCGCGCAGAGCGTCAACCGCCGCGCGGCAATCACTCACGGTGCCGAACCCGCCACCCGAGGCCAGGACAGATCCATCGGATGAGCAAAAGCGCCAGCGCCAATCCTCGCCCGAAAAGAGAACCGAAGTAAGTCTTACCCGATCCGCTCGATAGATCTCGAAATATGCGCCGGTAGTCGAGGCAGGACCACCGCGGTTGAGCTCAGGAAAGCCTGCCCCCGCTTTCCCGCGCATTGCGGAACTGGGCCCCAGATTGTTCGGGTTCGGAACGCCTGGCAACGAGGAAGCGCCAGCGTTCATAGCCGAACAGGCCTTCGCGTGACTGCGCCAGTGAGGACGCGATCGCCATAGGCGCGGCTCACCGCCTCGGCACCCGCCATATTCATGAACACCACACGCGTGCCGCGCGGAAGCAGGGGTTCTATCGCGCTGATTGCGGCATTGTGCTTCGCCGCCATCGCAGTGACGTCGGCCTGATTTGCATCGATGTTGACTGCCCGTGACATAGGGGCCTCCCGTGTTGGAGCGGGAGCGCACGCATCTCTCAGTCGCGCCCTGCCCGGATCGATGGGCGCAATGGGTGCGATATGGGGTGCGATCGGGAAGTTTCCAGTCAGTGCGGATGGCCAGAAGCCGCGGGTCCGTCGAGCACCGCACCTGATCCATTGCCGATGAAATGACCGGCGCACCCATGGTTTTTGGAGCAGTCGGTCGGCCGAACTCCCCGCTGGACAAACAGGAATGTCGCGGGAACATCGCCACCGCGTTGCAGAAAGGCGCCGGCATCACCACTTTGCGAGGACGTCCCTATCCAGGTATTACATATCCCCGATCGTGTCTTGATCGCCTACGTCCTGCTGATGGCGGTCCTGGCCGCCGCAATCACCCTGATTGTCTGGGCCAGGCGCAACTCTCATCACGCCAAATACCTTCGCCAGAGGAAGCGCGAGATCGCCGCGCGCGACGCGACTGCAGCTAGCGACGCCTCGAACCGTTGAGGCAGCAGCACGGCCGCGTGGCGCATGCGCTGGGTACTGATGCGATGCGAAGCCGCCAACAGCTGGTAGGCTTCCTGATAAAATGCTATCGCCATTCCATCATCGGCTGTTCGCCGTAAGCGCCGATGGCTGAGAGACGTCGCGTGCTCCCGCTTACAAGCCGGAGACATGCCATTCTCCCCGCCGGACCGCATTCTTCTGCAATGCAGCTCGTGCGGCGCCGTCCGAGCGATGGTTTCATTGAGTAGTGGATCGCGAGCTTGCCCTGTGGCTGGATGCGCTCGCATTCGATGATGAGCATGGCCAGGCGGGGCCCGAGGCGATGACGCAGAAAATTGCGGCGCTCAGGGCTAGCGGCGCTGTCGATCTGGTCGACTGGTGGCTCGCAGCAGGCGAACGACTGGTTCTGCTCTACATGATACGCGCTGAACCATCGCAGTGAAGGAGGCTGGGGTAGTCACCCTTGGTGCCACGACAATCTGGTTTGGTCCCTTAAAAGAGATCCAATGCGCCCGGGCATACAGTCCCCCTGATCGGGTCCTCATGAATGTCGTCATCGACGGGATCGACAAATTTGCTCTTTTCAGCCTTCCGAACTGGATGGGGAGAGCCGGCGTCCGGTTCCAGATGTAGCGTCGGATGGATCCAACGACCGCTGATGGGGCGCGTAGCCGCCGGCGCGGCCAACTCTGCCGGAATCGGGTGCGGCGATGCTTCCGATATGAAGCCGAACGCAAAAGTGCCTCTTGAAAGCTCTTTACGGCCACCTAGATTTTTTGGCGCCGGACGCCGTTCGGGTCCGGTTGGACATAGAGGGCGCCGGCTCTCCGTTACCGACGCTTCTCATGCCCAGATCGCTTCACAGGAGGATTTGGAAATGAGAACCAATTTCGACTTTGCGCCGTACAGGCGCTCCACCGTCGGCTTCGACCGCCTCTTCAACCTGCTCGAGGCAGGCGCGCGTGAGGACGACGCCTACCCGCCGTTCGACATCCTGAAGGATGGCGAGGACAGCTATCGCATCACGCTGGCGGTCGCCGGCTTCCGCCCCGAGGACATCGAGGTGGTGGCTCAGCAGAACCTGCTTACCGTCACCGGCAAGCGTGCCGGTGACGACGGCAAGGGCGAGTACCTGCATCGCGGCATCGCCACGCGCGCCTTCGAGCGGCGCTTCCAGCTCGCCGACTTCATCGAAGCAGGAGACGCCAGCTTCGAGAACGGCCTGCTGAGCATCGCGCTCAAGCGCGTGGTGCCAGAGGCGATGAAGCCGCGCCGGATCGAGATCGGCGGCAACGCGCCTGCCCAGGATCGGATCGAAGCCCCGAAGGACGAGCCCCGCGAGGCTGCCTGATCCTGTCACACCGGCTTGCCGGCACCGCCCTGGGCGGGCCGGCGGGCCATGCCCTTCCAGCCAGAAAAGGAGATGACCGTCATGGCTATTCGTGATCTCATTCCCTGGAGCCGGCAGGAAAACCGGCTCCCGGGCCCGGTCAGCGCCGAGCGCGACCGCATCCCCGATACCCATCCGCTGCTCTCGCTCCATCGCGAGGTGAACCGGCTGTTCGATGACGTATTCCGCGGCTTCGGCGTGCCCGCCTTCGCCGGCTTTGATCGCGCCGCGGGCTGGCCGCATGTTGAGCTCGGTGAGACCGACAAGGAAATCCGTGTCACGGCCGAGTTGCCGGGTCTCGACGAGAAGGATGTCGAGATCACCGTCGAGGATGGGGTCCTGACGCTGCGCGGCGAGAAGCGCGCGCAGATCGAGGACAAGGATCGCGGCTATTCGGAGCGCAGCTACGGCCGCTTCGAACGGCGTATCGGCCTGCCGAGGGAAGTGGATCGCGACCAGGCGAACGCGACGTTCCGCAACGGCGTGCTCACGATCACCTTGCCGAAGACGGAGGCAGCGAACGAAAATGCCCGTCGCATCCCGGTCAATGGCAAGGTGGCGTAACGGCTCGGCCCGGAACTTCGGTTCCGGGCCATCCGCCAATGACAATCACGCCGGGCCGTCCGGGTCCAGTGCGCTGCCGTCCAACGCCCGGGCCACGGTCGAGCCGGTGCCGCCTGCCACGAGCCAGGGCGGCCGGGCCCGGCGCGGGCAGTGGCGGGTCCGCTTCGCACCGCGCTGGCAGCCGGAAGCGGATCCGCTGACCGGATGGTCCGGTGGGGGCGACCCGCTCGGGACGATCGAGCTGCGCTTTGCCGATCTGGATACCGCGCGCGACTATTGCCGGCGACAGGGACTGGAATTCCCGGTCCGGGGAGCAGCGCCTGTCCAGCGCCCGATCCAGGGTCTCCTCCCGGCGGAACAGCCGCCGGTGCTGTGCTGCTGGCCAACGGGCCCGCACGCGCGCTGCTGCGGAGCCTATCCGTTCCTGGCACAGCGTGACCACATCCCGGAGGTCAGCCTGGCGGGATAAGGTTACTGCTTCCCACCAACCAGCAACGAAAGGACGATCGATGCGAAAATCGCTTCGTACGGCGCTCCTGGCCGGGGCGGCGGCAATCGCCGCCGCGGGGACGGCCATAGCGGCCGCAAATGACAACCGGGTAATGACCGTCAACCTGCCCGACGGCTCGCTCGCCCGAATCGAATACCAGGGCCATGTCGCGCCCAGGGTGACCGTCGAGCCGGCGCCGCGGTTCGTGCCGTGCGAATGGACGACCCGATACTGTCGTCACCCCTCGCACTGTTCGACCGGATCGGCGCCGATATGGATCGGCAGATCGACGCGATGGTCCGGCAGGCGCGGATGCTCGAGGCCGCGGCGGCCGGAGGCGCACCGCAAGACGCGGCTGCATTCGGCGACGTCCCGGCGGGAGCGGTGGGCTATCGCTTCGTCTCGATCCGAAGCGGCAACGGACTCTGCAGCCGGAGCGTCGAGGTGACGTCGCTCGGTCCCGACCAGAAACCCGGAGTCGTATCGAGCAGTTCCGGCGATTGCGCGGCGCCCGCCCGCGCGCCGGTTCCGGCGGACGGTTCGACGCGCCCGGCAGCGCCGGCAAATACCGTCTGATCCTGCGTTCCCCGGGGGGGAACCCCCGGGGCTGTCCCAGTGTCAGCTTCGCGGGCGATGCGACGCAAGATCGAGCGCGGCCAGCACCCGGTCGATTACGGCGGCGTTAGTCGCGGCCTTGGGCAGCTCGCGCCGCGCGAAATGCTGCAGCCTGTCAACATCACGCTGGGGCAGCGCCAGCTCGATCGGCATCGTTGGTAGCGCCTTCGGCCTGGCGCTTTGCGCCGCCTTGCCGCAGGCGAGGAAATGGTCGAGCAGTCGCTTGCGGTCGGCGAAGGTCCAGCCGAGCGCCTCGAGTTCCGCAGGCGAGACCGAAAGCAGCGCCAGCGCGAACTCCATGATGGCGTCGAACGGCAGCACAATGCGCACCGTTCGCCGCCCGCGCTCGCGCCAACGCCGGATCGGGCCGCGCTTCACTGGAGGCTGATCACGCCATCGACCGCGCGCCACTCCGTGGGGCGGATCAACTGGTCGTGCGCGATCCGCACGGAGTGGAGCGCGGCCTCGATCTCGCGCCGCCAGTGGTCGAGAAACGCGAACAGCACCGGGAAATCGGGCGCGAGATCATATTCCTGCCAGACGAACAGCTGCAGCAGCGAAGGCGCGTCGGGACGGAAATAATGGACTTCCGCAGTCGTCAGCCCATAGCCCTGCAGCCGGGCGAGGAAGGCGCGATCGCTCATCGCAGCGACGATTTCCGATCGGTGCTCTCGTCGAGCGTGCGCATCGCGGCGAGCACCTCGTCGACCGGGACCGCGCGCCGCGCGCCGCGCGGCTTGCGAAGCGCGGGCTGGTCCCGCACCGCGGATCGGTCGGATGCCCAGGACGCGAGGATGGCACGCTTCACTTCCGGCTCAAGGCTCGGATGGCGGGCGACCTCGAAAGGATGAAGAAAACGCGAGAATGGCTGCGACATGGGCGTGCCTCCTTTCCTTGTGTCGCTCCTTCCTGGTTGCGGCGGATGCGCCGCGGGCAAAAATCTTGGTATCGGGACGAGTCGCGTCAAGAGGCAATTTAACGCGCAAGTCGCTGGAATCGGCCGGATTGGCACTCGTGATGCTGGAGCGCCAAATTTTTGCATCCGGCCTCTTGAAGGCGGAAATCGGCTTTCCTAGCTGAGCGCCGCCTGTCGTTCGATGGACGACAGGACCATTCCATATTGTTTTGCAACCGGAGGTTCTGCCTATGCAATTCCGCCCCTTGCACGACCGTGTGGTCGTCCGCCGCATCGAAGCCGAGGAGAAGACCTCAGGCGGCATCATCATCCCCGACACCGCGAAGGAAAAGCCGCAGGAAGGCGAAGTCGTCGCCGTGGGGCCGGGTGCCCGCGACGATCAGGGCACGCTTGTCGAGCTGTCGGTCAAGGCCGGCGACCGCATCCTGTTCGGCAAATGGTCGGGCACCGAGGTCAAGATCGATGGCGAGGATCTGCTCATCATGAAGGAGAGCGATATCCTCGGCGTGATCGATAACGTCGTCCCGATCCGGCAGGCGGCCTGACGGTCGCGCATCCCTCGAACATTTCAGGAAGGACAAAGAAAGGAGACAAGCCAGGATGGCTGCCAAGGAAGTCAAATTTGCGTCGGACGCGCGTGATCGCATGCTGCGCGGCGTGGATACGCTTGCGAATGCAGTGAAGGTCACGCTGGGCCCGAAGGGCCGCAACGTCGTGATCGAGAAGAGCTTCGGCGCTCCGCGCATCACCAAGGACGGCGTCACCGTCGCCAAGGAGATCGAGCTCGCCGACAAGTTCGAGAATATGGGCGCGCAGATGCTGCGCGAGGTGGCGTCCAAGCAGAACGACAAGGCCGGCGACGGCACCACCACCGCGACCGTGCTTGCCCAGGCGATCGTCCGCGAAGGCTCGAAGGCCGTAGCTGCGGGCATGAACCCGATGGATGTCAAGCGCGGCATCGACCTCGCGGTGGGCGCAGTGGTCAAGGACCTGGAGGCACACGCGAAGAAGGTCGGCGCCAACAGCGAGATCGCCCAGGTCGCGACCATCTCGGCCAATGGCGACGAGGAGGTCGGCCGTATCCTCGCCGAGGCGATGGAGAAGGTCGGAAACGAGGGCGTGATCACGGTCGAAGAGGCCAAGAGCCTCGAGACCGAGCTCGAGACGGTCGACGGTATGCAGTTCGACCGCGGCTATCTCTCGCCGTACTTCATCACCAATGCCGAGAAGCTCAAGGTCGAGCTGGACGACCCCTACATCCTCATCCACGAGAAGAAGCTGTCGAACCTGCAGGCGCTGGTGCCGCTGCTCGAGAAGGTCGTGCAGGCGGGTCGACCGCTGGTGATCATCGCCGAGGACGTCGAGGGCGAGGCGCTGGCGACGCTCGTCGTCAACAAGCTGCGCGGCGGCCTCAAGGTCGCGGCAGTCAAGGCGCCGGGCTTCGGCGATCGCCGCAAGGCGATGCTCGAGGACATCGCGATCCTGACCGGCGGCAACGTGGTCAGCGAGGAACTGGGCACCAAGCTCGAGAACGTCACCATCGCGATGCTCGGCCGCGCCAAGAAGGTCGTGATCGACAAGGACAATACGACGATCATCGACGGGGTCGGCACCAAGGCCGATATCGACGGCCGCGTCGCGCAGATCCGCCAGCAGATCGAGACCACGACCAGCGACTATGATCGCGAGAAGCTGCAGGAGCGGCTTGCCAAGCTCGCCGGCGGCGTCGCCGTGATCCGGGTCGGCGGCGCGACCGAGGTCGAGGTCAAGGAAAAGAAGGACCGCGTCGACGACGCGCTCCACGCTACGCGCGCGGCGGTCGAGGAAGGCATTCTGCCGGGCGGCGGCATCGCGCTGCTGCGCGCACTGAAGGCGCTCGATGGGCTCAGTGCGGCCAACGACGACCAGCAATCGGGTATCGACATCGTTCGCCGGGCGCTGCGCGCTCCGGCGCGCCAGATCGCTGACAATGCCGGCGAGGACGGCGCCTGGATCGTCGGCAAGCTGCTCGAGAGCCAAGACTACAACTGGGGCTTCAACGCTGCGACCGGCGAATATCAGGACCTGGTCAAGTCGGGCGTCATCGATCCGGCGAAGGTCGTTCGAACCGCGCTCCAGGACGCGGCCTCGGTCGCCTCGCTCTTGATCACCACCGAGGCACTCGTGGCAGAGCTACCCAGGGAGGAGAAGACAGCGCCGATGCCGGCAATGGACTATTGAGAACGCGCAGGGGCCCGGTCCGGCGACCGGGCCCCATTTCTGTGCCGGCCTTGTACCGCCAGCGCACAATCGTTCCTCGTCCAGCCGCGGTCGCGGCATGCGAACGCTCTGCTTCTCGAATTCGAGATCGCCGCCTGGCACCGTCAGGCGAGCGTCGTCTACCCTGGACGTCCGAGACCAAGACGCACACCCCGACAGCGGCGGCTCGGATGCCGCCTGAATCATTGGCCGCTTTTAAGACTCCCCCCGAGCCTGCTGAACGGCAGCAATAGGGCGCAAGCCGCCAAAGGGCCCACGCGAGCTTGAGCCGTGAGCGCCTCACGCGGCAGCCTCACTGTCCCCTCGACGCGCCCGAATAACCTCGCCCAGTATCCGGATGCTGTGGTCGATGCCGCTCTCCGATATTCGACCATAGCCGAGAAACAGCCTGCGTGGACCGGCTGCGGTGTCGCTGTAGCGTCGGAGTCCTTCGGCCGCCACGCCTCTACGCAGCAATGCCGCCAAGATCGCCGTCTCCGCGTCCGCGTCGATTTCGCGGGGCAGCCGTACCGTGACGTGCAGACCGGCAGCCGCGCCTTCTACCTCAAGTCCGGGCAAGGCTTGCCCGAGCCGCGACAGCAGGTGATTGCGGCGGTTACGATACAGACGCCGCATCCTGCGCAAATGGCGATCGTAGCTGCCCGTGGTGATCAGCTCCGCCAGCGCATCCTGGTCGATCCGCGGAGGGCCTTCGCTCCAGCGGCGCAGTTCCGCGTTCATCGGGTCGACGAAGCCGGGCGGGACGACGAGCCATCCCAGACGCAAGGCCGGCGCCAGGGTCTTGCTTGCGGTGCCGGCATAGACGATCCGATCCGGCGCCAATCCCTGAAGCGCGCCGACCGGCGCCTGATCGTATCGGAACTCGGCATCATAATCGTCCTCGAGCGCCAGCGCATCCCGCTCGCGCAGCCATCGAACGAGATGCTGGCGTCGGCCGGCGCTGAGAACGCCGCCGATCGGAAATTGGTGCGACGGTGTGACGAAAGCGGCCTCGGCGTCCGAACTCGTCAGCGCCTCCACCTGCATCCCCTGCCCGTCGACCGGCACCGGGATACGGGAGAGGCCGGCCTTATCCACTGCGATCCAGTCGCTGTAACTCGGATCCTCGACAGCGAGGCGGCGAATGCCGCGTGCATGGAATGCGGCGCAAACCAGCGCCCGCCCCTCGGCAAATCCACTGGTGATGAAGATGCGGGACGGGTCGGCGATCACGCCACGTACCCGCCCGAGATAGTCGGCCAAAGCCCGGCGCAGGATCGGACTGCCGCGGCGGTCGCCGTAACCGAGCTCGTTTGCCGGAAGGTCGCGCAGCACCGCCCGGATCGCACGAACCCATTCCCTGCGCGGGAACAGCGTGACATCCGGCATTGCCGGGCGATGATCGAAACGGATCGGATCACCCGCGGATGCCGGCGGCGCCTCCGGGGCAGGTGTGCCGCTGCCGTCGGCGATCACGACCGGGCGGGTGCCCTGCCGGAGAACAAGATAGCCCTCCGCGGCGAGCTGGGCATAGGCGTCGACGACGAGCGGGCGAGAAATACCCAGCTGTGCGGCGAGCCCCCGTGTCGAGGGAAGGCGGACGCCGCTGCGCAGCGCACCCGAGCGGATTGCCTCGAGCAGACGCCGCCGGAGCTGCGATCCAAGGCTCTCGGCGGCATCGCGATGGAGCGCCAGTGGTAGGTCAGGCGTTAAACTGGTCAACGATTTCCAGGATACACTGGTCATGTTTCCAGATCCAGTAGCGCGATAACACGGCTCCCACAGCCACGCTGGAGAGGAAAATGGCAACGATCCCCGTAGAGGCCCCGGCACCGGCCGGCCATGCAGAACGCGTTCTAACGCCGTCCACGCTCGCATTGTCCGGTCTGATGCTGACGGCGATGAGCGGCTTCTATCTGCTGCTTTCGGCCGTTCCCGCGCATAGTGCCACGCTCGGCGGCGACTTCGCCGCGGGACTCTCGACGAGCGCGCTGATGGTGACGACCATCGCGGGAGAGCTTTACGCTCCGCGCATCATCGGCTGGCTCGGACGCAGGGCTGCGTTGATCGCGGCACTGCTGGTGCTCGCCATTCCCGCCTTCGCAAGCTTCTCGGAAAGCCTCGCGCTGGTATTGCTGAGCTGCGCCGCGCGCGGGCTCGGGCTCGGCGTCCTGCTGGTGGCGGCATGCGGCCTCGCCGCCACCCTTGCGCCGCCGGCCCGACGCGCAGAGGCGATGGGCATTTACGGGCTCGCCTCGGCGATCCCGGCGATCCTGTGCGTACCGGTCGGGCCCTGGGCGTTGGGACAACTGGGTTCCGGTCCCATCGGCGTGCTGGCCGCACTGGTGACGCTGCTCGGCCTTGGCTGCCTCGTCGCCCTACCCCGCCACGGCGAGCAGCCCGAGCAAGCACCCCACCCACATCGCCTGCCGCCGCTCCACGGCGCGGCCTGGCCGGCCGTCGCGATCGCACTGGGCGCCATCGTCATGGGCGCGACCGTCACCTTCCTGCCATTGGCGCACAAGGAAGCAGGGACCGGCACGATCATGCTCGCTCTGCTGCTGCAGGGACTGGGCTCGGCGGTCGCCCGCTGGGCGTCCGGACGGCCGGTCGATCGCCACGGCCCACAAGGGGCGATGACGGTGGGCCTCGCGATAGCGGTATGCGCGATCCTTGCACTCGCCTTCGAGGGGAGTGTCGCGGTGCTCGCCGGCATGACGCTCAGCGGTATCGCATTCGGAATCGTCCAGACTGCGAGCCTCGCACAGCTGCTCGACCGAGCCACCGCTGGCCAGGCCGATGGTGCGAGCGCCCTGTGGAATGCAGCATATGACGCCGGACTCGGGCTGGGCGGCTTCGTCCTCGGCGCCCTCGCCGCGACCTCAGGCTATGCTGCGGCTTTCGCAATCACCGGCGGTGGGATCGCGGTGGTCGCGCTGCTCGTCTTCCGGCTTCTCGAAGCGCCGAGAGCGATGTGCTGAGGCGCGCCTGTCCTGCGCGCGGCGCTGCCGTGCGAGTTTCGACTCGCCACGTTGCCCCCTCCCCCGGGACGTGCGATTGAACGATTGTTGGAGGTCAAGGCGGTTCGGGCATCTCAGCCATGGGCGGCTATGTCTCGAAGCAGAATTCCGGCATCGACAATCCGGGCGTTCGGGTGGCGCCTACGCTTGAAAGATGGGAAGCCCGATGGTGATGCTGCTGGCCGCCGCGATGCTCGGGCTTCAGGCCCAGACCGTGCCGTCGCCGCCGGAAGAAATCGTCGTGATCCGCGAGCGAATGCGGCGGCTGAAGCTGGAGACCAGGACAGATCGAAAGACCGGTTCGAGCAAGTGCGTGTTCAAACGGCGCAGCGGCGATCCTGCATTCGATACCTTGATGTGCGACGCCGTCCTCACCTGCGCCAGGACCGTGACCACCCGCTCCCGGATGGAAAGCTGCATTGCGCCGCGAATCGATTCCTATGCTCGCGAAATCGCGCGACGCCGGGCGACACGCGCGACTGACGCTGCCCCCTGAAGCGCGCGATTCCGTTCCGGCGCCGGTCGTCCGGCCACGGCGTGCGGTTCGCTACCCGGACCGTGCCTCGGCGCCACTGGCCAGAGGAATCCATAGTTCGCACACCAGGCCCTGTGGCTCGAACCGCCGCTCGACAGTCCCTCCAAACGGCGTAAGCGCCTTCCTGAAAAGCCGCCCCCCGAACCCCTCCCCGGCGGGAGCGGTGACGGGCGGCCCGTCCATTTCGCGCCAGCAGAGCCGGGCCCGGTCGCCGACAAGCGCGCCCTCCAGCACGACGCGGCCGCCTGGCACCGAGAGGGCGCCATATTTGACGGCATTGGTCGCCAGTTCGTGGAGCACCAGTCCCAGAGGCGCGGCGTGGTCGGCCGCCACGGTTCCCTCAAGCGCCGGTGCAAGGATGAAGCGCCCCGTATCGAACGGCGCCAGCGACGCCTCGACGACGGCGCGAAGCCGAACGCCGCCGTCGCGCGCGCCGGCGACCACCAGCTCCTGAGCGCGTGCGAGCGCCTCGAGCCGCTCGTTGATGATCCGCGCCGCATCGTCCGCAGAGTCCGCGCCGCGCGCACTCGCCGCGACGATCGCCATGATCACCGCGAGCGCATTGCGGTTGCGATGGGCAAGCTCGCCGACGAGCATCTTCAGTTTCTCCTGCGCCTCGTCGAGCCCTTTGCGGCTTCGCCGCAATGCGCGGACGCTGTCGGCCAGCGCCGCCGCCGCCACGACGACGAGCCCGCCGGAAATCCAGAAGCTGGCCACCGCCCACAGGACGGACTGGCGATCGCGCAGGAAAAGGGTGCAGACGGCGACCGTCGCGAGCAGGAGGCATGTGGCGCCGCCGCTGCCACCGCCGAGCACCGCGGCCGCGATCAGTGCCGGAAAATAGGTGATGAACGGGAGGTCGTGGCCGACCGCGGGCTCGATCGCCGCACGCACAAGGGTTCCCGCGCCGGCGATCGCCGCGCCGATAAGGAGCGCCTGCCAGCGGGCCGGAGCCTCGTCAGGAAGCCACGCACGCCAGGCCAAGGCCGATTCCCCCCGTCGGTTCAATGCATCACACCTTGTCCAACGCGCAAAGGCAAGCCTTGGCCGGGACGGCTGTTCACCGAACCGTTCCGCCGCCGACGTCCGCTACGTAGCGCAAGCAGTGGGCACGCGCGCTTCCTCGTGATGCGAGGCCCGATCAGGCCCGCGTTCGATGCCCCGCGACTGGCGACGTGGGACGGCGGGCGGCGTCATGCATATCCTCGTCGATTATGGCGTTCGCGGATACGTGCCTCGATGTGAGCTGCGCCTCAGCGGTGAAGTGGCGTCTCGACCCGGGCCGCCCTACTGAAAGGCATGGCGACCCGGCGTACGCGCCATCAGCGCGGTGAAGGCGCGCCAGAGCGATCATCATCCACCAAAGGCAAGCGCCCTGGACCCATGCCGGACCCATAAAGGTCCTGGAATCGGGTTGGAAAGCAGAACGGCAGCTCCAGGGGACGGGGAGCTACGATAACGGTCATTCGCATGCCTGAGCCGCTAACGGTCGTACAGGGACAGCGGAAGGCGACCCTATCCCAAGATGTGGATTAAGCCGTCCGTTTCCCGGAGAGTCGCCCGCAAGTCGCGCAGATTCAGAGGGGACAGGTACGACGGGACGGAACACTTCCTGGCAATACGCCGCGTCAATTCCCGGACAATCCGAAAGAGCGACTCAGCGCGAGCGGGATCGGCTAAAGCACGCGAGGACATTTCGGCGCTCTCGCTGCATCGCCCTTCACTTCCGTTGCGCGGGAATACAAAGACGACAAGTTTGTCGGCATCCCGCTCGAGGTGTACGTTAAGATTGCCGGACCAACGCGCACGGCAAATTTCGTCGTTCATACCCCTGAGGGTGCCGTCACGAAAACACTCACCCTGCCACTGGCCGTGGCAAAAAGAACCCGCAACGACGTGTGGGCAGCCCGACGATGCAAGAAAGAGCGCAGCAAAAATCATATCGTCACGATAACAGCTTTGCCCCACGTCAACCATTACGCACGTTGGTCCACCACTCTGAAGCATTTCCTGAGGTTTGCGGCGAGGCCTTTTGCAACAACTACAGTGACGGCTTTTGAGCTTCACGCGATCACTCTGAATGTCTGCAAATGGGGCGCGTCCAGTCATTCAGCCCGGGAAGTGATTGGGGGAAGTTCTGTGACAAAAGCTAATTCCAGGCGATCATCGCGGCGGCAGCGGCCGCCATCACCACCGTCCCCATCCAGCCGAGCGCGAGTAAGATCCGCGATGCGCGGAACCGGCCCATCGTCGCGCGATGCGATACCAGGACCATCATCACCGCCATGATCGGCACGGCGACGAAGCCGTTGATGACCGCGCTCCAGAACAATGCCGTGATCGGCGGGACGCTCGACCAGCTGATCCCGACCCCGATCAGTGTCGCTCCCGCAATGACGCCGTAGAAGCCTCTGGCTTCTCGTACCTTGTATTCAAGGCCGCATTCCCAGCCGGCGCTGTCGCCCACCGCGAATGCCGTCGATCCGGCGAGTACCGGCACGGCGAGCAGGCCGGTGCCGAGGATTCCGATCGCGAACAGCGCGAAGGCGAAATCGCCCGCCACCGGCCGCAGCGCCTCGGCGGCCTCGGTGGCGGTACCGATCTCGGTCTTGCCGCTCGCATGCAGCGTCGCCGCGCTCGCGACGATGATTGCGAGCGCGATGAGGTTGGAGAAGCCCATCCCCACCAGCGTGTCGATCCGCATTCGCCGCATCTCGCGCGGCGCCTGCTCAGGTGCCTTCTTCAGCGGCTCGGCCTCGTCGTCCTCGACGATCTCCTCGACTTCCTGCGAGGTCTGCCAGAAAAAGAGATAGGGGCTAATCGTCGTTCCGAACAAGGCGACGATTGTGGTGATCGCCTCCTTGCCCTCGATCCGCGGTATCACCAGCCCATGCGCAGCGGCGGCCCAGTCAACCTTCACGGCGATCGCGACCGCCGCATAGGCGAGCAGCGACAGCGTCAACCATTTGAGTATGCGCGCATAGCGGCTGTAGGGAATGAACACCTGGAGCAGCAGGCTGAAAAGCGCCAGCCCGACGGTGAATACGTGCCGGTTGCCGCCTGCCACCATTTGGGCGGCAGCGCCCATCGCCGAGAGGTCCGCGCCGATGTTGATCGTGTTGGCGACAAACAACAGGCTCACAAGCAGCGCGACCAGCCAGCGCGGCAGCAGCCGAAGCATGTTGGCGGCCAGCCCGCGCCCGGTGACGCGGCCGATATGCGCGCTGATCAGCTGTACCGCCGACATCAGCGGATAGGTCAACAGCATCGTCCACATCAGGCCATAGCCGAACTGAGCGCCGGCCTGCGAATAGGTGGCGATCCCGCTGGGGTCGTCGTCCGCGGCGCCGGTGATCAGGCCAGGTCCAAGCTGCCTGGCGACCGAGGGAAGCTTCTGCCGCCGCTCTTCCTCCTCCCCGCCTTCGATCATGCGCCGTGGCCTCCGGGATCGTAACGCACCAGAACGGCCTGACATGGCTAATTGATCCAGCGAAGGCTCACTCCAAAGCCATGTGGGCGCTGTCCGATGGTCGGACCGGAAGTTCTCGGTCAGCTGCCTGCCCGCCATCCCCAAAAAGAGGTAGCATTTCGTGTGAGATGGGGAATTACGGGGGGAGAAGCGGAACTTGCCGACCGGCGACGCGGTAAGGATCGCGGCGCGTCATTGGGCTCGCCTATACTCTCGCAATCACCCGGGACAGCGATCTCGCCCACGTAGAGTTCAGTTTAGGCAACTTGGCGATCGATCCCAACGGCCGAGAGTGGTGCCAGTCTTACGCCGACAGCCGCGAGCTCGAGAAGATCAAGGAGCTCGCCGAAGCAAGAGATTGACCGGCAGTCGTTGATCGCCGTGTTCATGGCGCCGCTGTGCCAAGCGCTGCAACCAGGACATCGGCCAGGCCACGCCCGGCGCTGCCGTCCTTATCAAGGCTCGGATTGTAGATCGTGACCTCGAGGCCGACACCCTTGCCGCTCGCCAAGGCAATCCGGAGCGTTGCCTTGAGCTCGTCCCACGACAATCCGCCCGGCAAGCGGAAATCGACAGCCGGCATGATAGCGTCATCGACGCAGTCGGCATCGACGTGGACGAAGAAGCCATCCAGTTCCTCTCGCGTCAGATGATGAACCGCTTCGCGCGCAGCAGCCTCTATGCCCATCGCGCGCACCAGGGGCAGGTCAAACGCCCTGAGCTCTTCCGGGAGAGGCTGACTTCCGTACTCTGCTTGATCCTCGTGATCGCGATAGGCGAACGCGACCGTGTCTTCAGGACGGACCAGAGGGCTGCGACCTTCGATGTCGGTCAGGAGCGACGGGCCGTAACCGGTGGCGAAGGCAAGATCCATCGAGGCACCTTCACCCCTGGGTTCCGCCTCGGGCTGGAAGAAGTCGGCGTTGCCGTCGATGAAAAACAGGCCGTAGCGACCGCGCCGCCGGAACGCGAGCATCGAGCCCAGCAGGATCGTGCAATCGCCACCCAGCACCACCGGGAACTCGCCCGCATCGAGCACCGCTTCCACGGCGTCGGCGAGCTTGGGTGACCACCTCGCAATGGCCCTGGCATTCAAGGTGCCGGTCTCGGAATCGGGCGCCGGATCCTTCGGAGGTATCGCCAGCCGCTCGGCCACGCGCGCATGGATGCGCTCCGCAAGACCGAGATCCAGGAGCTGGTCGGGCAGGCGCTCCACACCGTCGGTCGCCAGCCCGAGCGTGGAAGGAGATACGACAATCGTGTAGGGTCGGGCCGGCACGCGCGCCTCCTTCAGCGACTATTTTTGCGGGTAAGTCATTGCCGTGCAGGGAATGCTTACGGTCACACTTCTCATTCGCGCCCTGACGATCCTTTCTGGTTCACCCGCTCCTGCATCCGGCGCTCGATCTCTTCGTGCGGCAAATCCTCGAGAAGCTGCGCGATTCTCCAGGTGAATCCGAAAGGGTCGGTCAGGTCGCCGCTGCGTTCGCCGAAGAAGTGATCCTCAACGGCTTCCTCCTGCGTCGCTCCGGCATCGATCGCTTGCCCGAATATCGCGTCGACCTCGTCGACATAGATCTTGAGCCCGAGCCCGTTCCCTGCACGGTTGCCGCCGGTGGGCTTCTTCGGCTCGACTTCCCCGGCGGCAAGCATGACATGGGAATCGCCGATCATGATGACGGCGACGAGGAGCTTCCCCTCGAACTCACGCCGGAACTGTTCCTTCGCATCGAAGGCCCTCGTGTAGAACTCGATCGCCTGGGCGACATCGTCGACCCGAAGAAACGGATTGAGGCTGTGATAGCCTTGGGGCGTTGCACGTGCTCGCATAGTCGATCCTTTGCTTCGACGGAGACTGACTGGTCATTCGGATCGGCCGATCGAGGCTTTGCGGCGCCGAAGGACGGTCGGGAGCCCTCACGTCGACCTCAATCCGACAATCTACCGGGTTCTCACGGGTACGGACGCAGCAATGTCGTAGCGCGTCAGCGCATGCTCGCCGGCGCCCAATCGCTGGCATGCCTGCCGCCAGGTCGTCTCGTGGGGGCTCTCGACGCGCGCCGCCAAGGCCGCTCCGTCCTGCCACAGCTCGAAGACCCGCAGGCACTCAGGATCGAGCGCGTCAAACGCCAGGGAGAAGGCGCGGCAGCCCGGTTCCGCTCTACAAACCGGGACATAGGTTTCGATATGCCGCTGCAAAGCCTCACGGCCGTCCGCGGGTGCGCGAATATAACCTGCAATGCCGATCATATGCGTTTCTCCCTGCGCTCGCGCGCTGCCCGCTTGGGGCAATGCGTAAACCGACCGCCGGCCGACCCCGATCCATGCGCGCCGATGCCCAACCGGGCAAGCAGCAACGCGCCGGGGTGGGATCAATCCGCGCCGTGGCGCTGGTCACCGGTTATTTTCGCAGGATCGGCTCTCCGGTGCGCGGGTTCGTCAAGGTGACGTTTTCGAGAGCCTTGATCAGCCACGCGCCGCTATGCGGGTCAGCACCGCCTGAACCGGAGTATCCACGCAATGCGGCCCTGCGGATGAGTGAATGTCGTCGCGAAGCGGGCCTTCAACTGACAGTCCGCTCCCGAATGGAACTTGCTGCACAGCTGCCGTCCGCCGCTGTTCGCCAAGCCGTGCTTCTGGTTCAACTTCCCGGCGTCCGGAACTGAAACGCACGATCCTGAGGAGCACGTTGAGATCCGGACCAAATCCAGGATCAGGCGGGCCGAAGGACGAGCTTCCCTGGCGGTCCGCAGCACAGGCCTGCCGGTCGAAGTCATGTCCGCGAGTCCCCGCATCCTCCCTATTTCGCAAGCTGCGTTCGAGCTAACGCTCGATTCAGCCACGATCCGGCCCCGAACAGAGCGGGCGATAGAGTCAGAACTCGCCCGCCACGCCGAGACGCACAGCGGTGTTCCTGCCGCCACCATAGGAGAAACCGGCAGTAAGTGCGACCGGATCCTCGACGTTGAGCCGGTGTGCGACGCCGCCGCCCACTGCCTGTTCGCCGCGATAGGTCGCGCCGTTGAGCACATAGCTGGTCCGTCCCGGCTGCGACGGGATCGGCGCTGTGCCGATCGCGATCGCCGTGGCGATGCCCTGGCGCATCTCTCGCCGGTCGACGCTCATTTGGCGGTCGAGCTGGGCTAGCGCGCCCGGTCCGAAATCGGAAAGTGCAAGATTGCCCGAGGCATCCGAGGTCACATAGCGCAGATCGCCTGACTGCGCCGCCCGGCTCGCGCTCGAGGCAATCCCGGACAGCGTATAAGTCGAGGTGCTGCTGCCGAGCGTGACCTGGCCGGCGCGGCTCGCCACCGCGCCTTCACCGATCGCCACTGCGCTCGCCGCCTGCGCCCTGGCGCCATAGCCAAGCGCCACCGCCGACTGGCCATTGGCGACGCTGTCGGCACCGATCGCCACTGCGCCGGTGCCGGTCGCGCTGTTGTCGGCTCCGAGCGCAACCGCGCCGCGGCCGATCGCGACATTGGGATCGCCGATCGCCACTGCGCCCGCACCCGAGGCGCGATTGCCATAGCCGATCGCCACCGCCGCGCCGTTCTCCGCCACCGCGCCATGGCCCAGCGCCACGGCATTGTCGCCGCTCGCCCTGGCGCCGCTGCCCAGCGCCATCGCGTTGGCGCCGGTCGCGGCTGGTTTGGCGCCGCTACCATTGACCGCCATGTACTCGGTCCGCGCCAATGCCTGGTTGGCAGTGGTCTGCGCCGCGGCGGCGTTGGTCATCGCGTTGTCGGCAACCATCCGCGCGACCTGCGCGTCTGTCCTGGCGCCGTCTGCGGTTTGTTGCGCGGCGTCGGCGCGTGCCTTGGCGGCATCCGCCGCCGCCTGGGCGTTGGCCGCGTTGTCGAGAGCGAGCTGAGCGGTCTGCGCGGTCACGGCGTTGCTCGAGACCGCCTGTTGCGCCAGGTCATGTGCCGCATCGGCCCTTGCCTGCGCCGTCGCGGCCTCGCTCCGTGCGGTCGCGGCCTCGGTCACGGCGAAGTCGGCACGTGCCTGCGCCGCCGCGGCATTGGCCACGGCGGTATTGGCCGTATCCTGCGCCGTCGCGGCTTCAGTTCGCGCGTGATCGGCGGTGTCCTGAGCGGTCACGGCCGCCGAGACTGCGGTGTTCGCCTGGACCTGTGCCGTCGCTGCTGCTGTCACGGCGGTGTTGGCAGTGTTCTGCGCCGTGATCACTGCCGACGCCGCGCCGGTCGCGACCGAGAGCGCATCGTTGGCGGTCCCCTGCGCGGTCGCTGCGGCTGCGACCGCGCCGTCCGCGGTATTCTGCGCCGCAGTTACTGCCTGGTTGGTGGCATGGAGCTGCCCGCCATTGACCGCGTCAGTGCTGTCCGCCGCCACGTTTCCGGCGGCGACATAGACGATCTTGCGCTGTTGCAGGGTGCTGCCGACCGACACGACATAGTCTGCGCCCGCCGCCGATCCTGAGCCCAGCGCGACCGAGCCGATCCCCGATGCATTGGCGCCGCGGCCGAACGCCAGCGCTTCGACTGCGCTCGCCTGGGAAAGATAGCCGAAGGCGCCTGAGTAGGTCGCGCTGGCCCGCCCCCCCAGGCCGAATACCGAGGAGAATTGTCCGCTCGCCTGCGACGCCGCACCGACGGCTGTGCCGGTGTCGGCAACGATCGTGAAATCCTCGGCCCCCAGAGTACCGCTGCCGTTGAGGTCGAACAAACCGCCCAGGGCGACCGAACCGCTACCACCTGCCCTCGTGCTGGTGCCGATGGCGATGCCGCCGTTCGAGCTGGCCGCGTCGCCCATCGCAATGCCCCAGTTGTCGGTGGTGCGGGCGCCTGCTCCGATCGCGATCGAGGAAGTCCCGGCGGCATCGGCGTATTGGCCGATCGCCACCGCATAATTGTCTTCCGCAAACGACGAGAGACCCAGCGCGACCGAACGATCCCCCTGCGCAAGCGCCAACCTGCCTGCTGCGAGGGAATCGCTACCGAGCGCCTGCGCCTGAAAACCGAGCGCGGCTGCGCCGTATTCGGTCGCCTGGCTCGAGCCGCCAATCGCGGTCGATCGCTCCCCGGACGCAGTTGCGCCGGTCCCGAATGCGCTCGCCCACGCCTGGCCAATCACCGCGTTGCTGCCAACCGCGGTCGTATAAAAGGAATTCGAGGTGATCCCGCTTCCGACTGCGGTAGAGTTTATCCCCGACGCGGAGGTATATTCGCCTGGGTCACGGACGCCGTTATTGTTGGAGTCCTCCCACCCTCCGATCGCGACGGATCGATACGCCGCCGAGGCAGCACTGCCGATCGCTACGGCGGATGTACCGGCATAGGTGTCATAGCCGATGCCTGTCCCGTCGGTGTAGGAGAGGCCGTCCTTGCCGATCCGGGTCGCATGATCGCCCTGCGCGCGCGCGCCTTCGCCGCAGGCCAGCGCGCCGTCACCGGTCGCCGCCGGTGCCGGGCTGGGTGCTGGCGTGCTGGTGCAGGTTTCCTGCGCCATTGCCGGCGTCGCCAGCGCGAGCGCCGTCGCCAGCGCCATCGCTCCGGTCGAGGCGCGTACCCACAGCCGGGCCTTCCGGCCGGTGAACCGCTCGTCGATCATGCCATCCCCCTTTGCTCCCCGCGGTTCCCGCGCACATTGCGGGTTCAACCCGCTTCGAAGTTGCGGCAAATCTGATACTGCGCAGCCGCCCCCGGCAAGGAGTCCAAAAATTGCATTCCACGCTTGAGCGCGTTTCGGTCGTTCCGCCGCTCGCGGCTTTTGAAGCGCGCGCGGCCCGCTTCCTTGCCGACACCCGGCTGATCGCGGCTACCGCGGATTATTGTCGTGAAATGATCGCGCCCGACGGCGGTGACTGGCCGACGCTCAAGCTGTTCAACCAGGTCGGCCGCTATATGGTGAGCTTCCTGCTCATCTACCATTATCAGGCGTGGCGGCACCATGGCGGTCCGCCGCCGACACTGGGCCAGCTCCAGTCGACGAGGAGCCTCGGCCCGCGTCAGACAGCAAGCGTCGTCGCCGGGCCCCGCGCCGGATCGCTGCTCTCCACCGAGCGCCTTCAAGGGCAGCGCGCACGGGCCCTCGTCCCGCTGCCGCCGCTCACCGGTGCGATCGTGCGCTCGCCCCTCGCCTTTCTCCGGGCCGCCGATGCGCTTGAGGATCTGCCGCAATCGCGCGCATCGGTCTTCGCAGCCGATCCCGGGCTGCAGAACGAACTCGTCTATCGCTCCGCCGCCTTCGTGTTCGCACATGGCAACCTGCTCGACCCACACCCCTGTGTGCAGCATTTCACTACGCGGGACTGCGGCTATCTCGTGCTGACCGCCGTCATCGCTACCGCCTCCGCGCCGCCGGGCCTTGGTCCTTCGCTTTCCTGTCGAGATCTGGCGCGGCGGTTCCGCGTCTCGCGCGCTCATATCAGCAATCTGATGGCGCATGCCGAGCGCGAGCGCTGGCTCAGCACAGATGGCCGAGGCGGGCTGCGGTCGATCGACCAGGAAATGCTGGAGAGCTTCAAGACGTGGGTCGCCAGTCAGATGGCGCACCAGGCAGTCCTTGCCGACACTATTCTGGCAAATGAGCGGGAAGCCTGTTCGATGTCGCAGCTTTGAGCACACTCGAGAAGCGAACGCTGATCTGCGGCTGTGCGAGAGTGATAGCTCCCGATAGATGTGCATATCGGACCGGTATCCCTCCCTCCCCTCGAGCGAAGTGATGCTGGCGCTGTCGATCGAGACCAGGGAAACAGTGACGCGATGAACGACGCCGCAGCTGCGAACGGCGGCACCGCCGACGTCAATCCACGCAAGGATATGGGCTTTCTCTATAACCGCAACCTTGCCGACCCCGACGGCCATGTGTGGGAAGCGGTATGGATGAACATGGCGATGACCGGATGACGGTGACCGCGATGCGGTCGGCCGGCGCGGCAAAGCGCGAACGGCGAGTAGGAACCGATAGTGGCCAAGCAGCTTTCCTGAGCTTTGATTGCATAGGAACGACGTCCATGAACGAATGGCGGCTTCCGGGCACGCCGCAGATCCGTGCGAACGATCGATTACAGGGCCCATTGCCGACCGCAGCCTTTCCCGCGGCCTCCTGACGGCTTTCGGGCCGATAGCTGACCAGCCGCGTTGGGACGTAACTTACCAGGAATCTTCCGTTCGGTCAGCGAACCGCCACTTCAGTCAGCCGGCCGATTCCCGCCAGGCACACGTCACGGATCGTATCGCGCGCCTGCCGACCACGCTCGGTTGAAGGGCGCCACCGAGCGCAGGCATATCGACAGGTCATGCTGATAGGCATAGAAAGAAGCTGCACGTTGGGGTGCGCCCGGTCCGCGGCAAGGGATTATCCCACCCAACTTATGCGCTTCAATAGCGAACTTTCTCGCCCGTGATGCGGACTGGGCCTTGAGAGGAAGTTCCCATGCCTGTCAAACGGCTCCCGCCACGCCCCAACCTCGATCATCTGAAGGGCCAGGCGGGCGACCTGATTGCAAACTGCCGTCGGCGGGATGCGCGCGCGTGCCAGCGGTTACGCGAATTCCATCCTCGCTATCGTGACGTGACCGACGCGCGGATTGGTGAGGCTTCGCTTACTTGGAGCGACGGACTGGTTGCGATCGCGCGCGAATATGGCTTTGCGAGTTGGGCGCGGCTGCGCGCGCATGTGCTTGCCGGGCGGGACACCGGCGATATGCCCCTCATCGACCGTATCGAGGATCCGCTGTTCCGGCACGCGCTCGAGATGATCGACGATGGTGACGTAGAAACATTGCGCGCGCTCCTGGCTGCGCATCCCGATCTCGCATCGCGCCGGGTCGCGTTTGAGGGCCAGAATTACTTCCGCGCGCCAGCGCTGCTCGCTTTCGTTGCCGAGAATCCGGTGCGGAACGACAGCCTCCCGGCCAATATCGTCGAAGTCGCGCGGCTTCTCCTCGAGAGCGGCACCGGCAACGCCGATATTGACGATACGCTCGGGCTGGTCGCATCCGGCCGGGTCGCACGCGAGGCCGGCGTGCAATGTGCACTGATCGAATTGCTCGTCGAAGCCGGGGCCGATCCCGGCGGCGCGATGCTGGCCGCGCTGGGGCATGGCGAATTCGAGGCGGCACGGTGCTTGCGGGCATCGGGCGCGTCCGAATCTCTCGCCTTCGCTGCGGCAATGGGTGATGTCGCGATGGCGCAATGCCTGTTGCCCCAAGCAGGCGCGACGGAGCGGCATCAAGCGCTCGCGCTCGCCGCACAGCATGGTCAGGCCGGCGTGCTGCGGCTCCTGCTCGAAGCAGGTGTCGATCCAAACCGGTTCAACCCGCCCACCCTGCACGGCCATTCCACGCCGCTACACCAAGCCGCCTATCACGGCCACGAAGGCGCCGTCCACGCTCTCATGGCGCATGGCGCGCGGACCGACATTGCCGATACCCTGTGGAACGAGGTGCCCAGCGGATGGGCCCGCCACGCCGGCCAAGAGCACATCGTCGCGCTGCTGGAAGCAGAAAGCCGATAGGATCGGCGAACGGAAGACGGATCCCGCGCTGATCGCGCTCGCCCCGATAATCTGACGTGCCTCGCCTTGTAGCGGCGGCGGATATGTTTGCGACTGAACGACAGGCGATCGCTGCCTCCCATGCGCGATTTGGGCGCAATAACCTCGTCCCGCAGTTCTCCAAGCCTGCTTTCCTTTCAACAGCCGCCGCATCGCAGGCTGGACGAACGCCCGCTTTTGGAAGCGGCCGCTATCCGACTAAACCTCCGAAATTGGGGCGCATTGCTGACCGGCAGCTTCTGCCAACACTTGCCAAACGGCTTTCGGACCGGGAGCGGACTGGCCGGTCCCGGCTAGAGTCGTCCGCGTAGCTGACGTTCGGGCAGTCCGAATATCCGGCAGCTACGGACCCATGCCGCCCCCTGCGGCAGCTCACCTACAAGTCGGCACCCTCAGTTTATATCTGCGTACCCAGTGGCATGTGAAGTGGGAAGCCAGTCTATGAAATGGTCTTGTTTAGTCAGATCTCGGCGTCACTTCGATGCGGATAAGCGATTCCAAAAATATCGTGACGAATCCGATAATAATCCTCTGGGCTGGTATGGACGAACCACAATATGACTGCAGAAAACACCAATGCGGCAACGATGCCCGCCCAAGCACATACCGCCGAGCCATATTCTCCTCCAGATTCTGAAGGCTCGCCTGCGGGCCGATCTTGCTTTTCGGGCTTGCCGCCTATCCATTCCGACAGGTCGCCCAGCACCTTCGGATCGTCATAGAATGCGCAGTGCGACCATCCGCCGGGGTCCGAAAATCGATATACCCGATCGACGCTGCCGTGCGGCAAGGGCCAGGACGGGTGCGTGCGCGCCCTGATGCGGACTGACGACACCAAGGTTCGATCCTCGCCGCCAAAGGCAATTCCCGAACCCCGGACGGCCGATGCAACGAGGCTTACGCACTGGAACGCGCCAATCGACACGATCGACATGACGATGCAGAAGACGAGCAGCAAGGTCGCGATGTCCGACGCCACATCCCCCAAGCCTTGAACGAAATTCTGCCCGATCGCGGAAGCTACGAAGACAACGGCGCCCCCGAGGATGATGCCTGCCAGAAACGCCTTGAGGTAATCAATCAGCCGCCGTGGGGCGAAGGTCACGGCATCCACAACGTTCAGGAGCGCCCCCGCTTCGTCGCCCGGAACGGTGGCTATGTACACCCGGCACGCGGGAGGGCGCTGATCGAGCAAGGCCGCGACCTGCTCTTGGGTTCCGATGCGGCGAGCTGCGACGCGCGGCAGGTACTCCTCCCGGATGTACCGGCCGATGCCCAACCCGGCGAAAGCCACCATGGCCGTGATCACCAATAGCCAGAATAGGGAGATATCGACGGAAAGATAACGAAATAGCATCATCAGCGGCGGAAAGATCGCCAATGCCGGCAAGATCAGGCACCCGAAATGAACGCCGAGTTGCTCGATGGTGAACTCCTGATCGAACTTGATGGGAAGGGGTACAAGAAAAGGCGTTCCCAGGAAGGTGATCGATTCCGGCTTGATCGGCTTGCTCGCTCCTTGAAGCGCGTACATGGCGACGTTGCCCCCATGGCTGTGCGCTACGATGTGGATCCGCACCGCCGGAAACATTTCGCATAGCTTGTTCACGAATGTCGCCAATTGCAGACCGGCTTTGAGGCGGGCTTGGTGGGAATTCTCCCCTGACCAGCGGAAGGCCATGGTGCGGGCCCGCGGAGATGCGCGGATCAGGGCGCGGGCGATCGCGCTGTCCTCCTGGATCCAAGTCGCCTCGGAAGCGAATGTACCATGGACGAGGACGAACAGATCTTCACCAGACATGAACCGATGCCCTATAAGACGTCGACGCGCGAAATAGAGATATCGTAATGCAAGCTGCACGTCACTATAGTGGCTTCGAGATCGACAACTCGCCAAGCACATTTCAGAAACCAAGGTTGCTCGCGGGAACCATTGCGTTATCCGCATCTCGTTCTTCGTTGGCGGGGCATCAAATTCGTGACCGTCGCAGTGGTGCGATCAGGAGCGCTCGCGCTGTAGATCCAACCGGCTAGCGGCCCATGCTTGCTCGCTCCGAGCCAGGGCGCCATCGGACTCGTCAATGTCCGCTCCCACCGAAACCGGTCGCCCCCAATCCTGGCGGTTCCAGGTGCTCGCTTACGGTTCAGAAAGACGGCCGCTTCTGGGTTCCACGATTTGCTCGCCGAATGACCGACCTTGGGTCGCATTGCCGTCCAGCAGGTTATGCCCGGAACAACCGACCGCTTATGGGCCGATAGGCGAACGTCCGGCCCGCAGCAGAAATCTTGGGATAGTTACCGTTCGACAATACCGCTTCTTCGAATTCGGCCGCATCAATATTGTTTTGGCTCGTGCGGTCATCACCGTGGGCGGATATGGGGCGCCGGAGGGCAGCGGCTCGCTGCGGCCGAGCTTGCGCCCTCCAGTTCTTTCAGCTTTGTGTATTTTGAAATATTCGGCACGAGCCATTTAGCCGTGCGCAGGTTCAGGAGAGGCCGTTGCCAAGTCGCCGGACCGTCTTTGCCATGGGTGCGGGGCCACCCGCACCCACCCGAGGGGCGTCGCGCTCTTCTATTTAGCTACCTCCGCCTTTTCAAACGGGTCTTCAATGTTCGGTATAACGATGTTGGCGACTTCATCGCTGAGAGTCTTACCAACCGCGGCGAGTTCCACACCGTCCTTTTCCAAACCCAACCAACCACTTTTCACTGGTAAGTAGGTGACAACAATCTTGGATTGGATGGCGACCTTAAGATCCCGTGCCTGAGCCGCCACATCAGCTATCGCAGATTTGCACCAATTTGCTCGCTCGGCGAAAGTGAGCGAACGATCGGCCGGCGAGGTAGCCGTCACCATCGCGTTTTCGAACGAATCATGCACTCGGATCATCGCAGCCTGCATTTCCACCTGCGTCCCAGTCTTCACGCCATCATCATAAATGGCCTGATTCAGCGAGTTCAAACGCGTCTCTATCGATTTCAACCTCACACTGTCGTAAGAGTTAAACCCCTTCTTCAGATCACAGTTTGACGGCTCCAGAAGACCACCTGACGACAACATCGTGACCATCTGCGTTAACTGGCTGTATCCCGCACTGATAGCACGCATATCTTGTTGACGCTGATCGATAAATTTGTCGCTGTCGGACCATTGCCGCTGAAGCGCCGGAACGGCGAATGCTGCGATAACGACCAGCGCATTCACGGCACTGCCCACCCACGCAACGGTCACACTCCGTTTCGCCTGACGCGCGCTCTCCATTGCTGCGATGACTTCAGGCGAGACCTTAGCCCGTCGTGTCCTGGTCGCTCTGTTTCGGTTGCCAGTGCTACCCATGTCCAGATCGTTGCCAATCGTCGGCATTGTTTCAAGCCCGTTGCGGAGCGATGCTGTTTGCCGGGCGAACCCAGATCGATAGGGTATTCACGCGAGCAAAGGCAATCCAATACACTTTTGCAACGAGAAAGCCTGGCTGGAGCCTTTCGGCAATTGCTGCTCGGGCAGGCAGCAACGCTCCTGAATCTGATCACCGAATACAGTGGTAGCGAGCGGCAGCTTGCAAGACCGGCGCGGATTCGGAACGACCGATATGGGCGCGCATAGCTGATGGTAGCACCTCACGATCCGAGCGATCGTTCGACTCTGGCGGAACGGCCAGGCTTGGCGAGAAGCGTGACTTTGCGATCGAACTCTTTCCCATCGGCGGCGGCGCGGGACAGCAGGGCCGATCGCCACAGATATGCACGCGCCTTCGCTTCCCGGCCTTGTGCCGATTCATGGACGGCAATGCGCTCGCAGGCCTTGGCTTTCATCTCCTCGTCATCGAAGCCTGGGCGGTCGCAAAGCAATGTAAAGGACACCATGGCACCGGCCATATCCCCCAGTCGGGCCCGAAGCGTCCCGCTCCAATAGGCGGCAACGGGTCTGCGATCCGTCTCAAGATCGAAGGCGGCGAGCAATCGGCGCGCCGGCGCCTCGAGTCGGGGCGACATGACCTCGGACAATAGCCCGAGCAGATAGACGTCGGGCCGGTCGAACCGCTGCGGGGCGACGCGCGCGAAAAGCTCGGCGAGCGCCACGGCGCGCGCGTTGCTTGCTCCCGTCATGCGCGCGCGAAAGGCCTGGAGCATCGCCTCGTCGAACAACGCCTCGACCATCATCGGCGTCGGCCGTAGCCCGATCTGCCGCTCGACCGCTGGCATGGCGCGATCGAAATCCACGGCTTTTCCGCCCGTGATCCAGGCATCGAGGAAGGCGAGCGCAAAGGGCTGGCGCAGCACATCGGCATAATCGAGATGAGCGAGCGCAGACGGCGTGTCGGCATTGGACAGGAAGATGAAGGTGAGCTTCCTGTCAGGCACCCGGAGGAATATGGCGGATTCGGCCTGGCCATAGCCATAGACCCAGTGGAGCCGCCCGGCCGGACTGGCCTGAGTGAACCAGCCATAACCATAGTCGTGACCGTTGCGCGGAGTGGTGAGACGATCATACCCGGCCTGGTCGACCAAGACATTGTGGTCGAGCGCCGCGGCATATTTTGCGAGATCGTCGATCGCCGAGATGAGCCCCGAGGCGGGATAGGCCGCGTCCCAATCATAGGGTCGCTCCAAATAATTCCAGCCGGAGGACGAGGGCTGCGCTTCGTACCGTTTGACCGCTCGAGGAGCGAGCGGGTTGTCCTTTTGATATCCCGTCATCGTGTCGGTCATGCCGAGTGGCTGCAGGATTCGCTGACGGCTCTGCACCACATAGCTTTGCGGCGAAGGCATGCCGCTCACCCTGTCGAAAAGCCCGGCGAGGCGATTGAAGCGCGCACCGTTGTAGACGAAGGTCTCGCCCGGCCGCCCGCCGGCGCTCATGCTCAGCACGTCGCCGACGCTGATGTTCGCATCTCCCATGCCTTCCGGCGGCTGCCATGCCGGGATGAGCGGATAGGCGAGGACCGGATCGTCGAACCGGATCTTCCGCTCGGCCTCGAGCTGGGCGAGGATGATCCCCGTCATCGATTTGGTCACCGAAGCGATGCCGAAGAGCGAATCGGGCCTGATCGGAGCGCCGATGGCGCGGTCGGCGACGCCCTCCTGATGCCGGTAGACGATCCTGCCGTCCTGGACGACCGCGACGCTGAAGCCTGGCAGGTCGAGCTGCGCCGCCAGGCGATGGAGCCGCTTCGTGAACGCAGCATCGGTTTGCGCCTGAATGGGCGCGGCGAGAAATGTCATCGCCACCGCCGCCGCCAGTCTGAATCCCCGCATGCTTCTCCTCCCCATGATCATTTTGTCCGCCTGGATCATTCCGGCGCGTCGCGAAGGGATTGTTCACCCAGCACCCTGCGCTCGACCGCCTGAAGCCTGCGCCGGCTGACGGGGGCGAGTTCCCCGCCGGCCAGCCTCACCGCGGCCCCCGTCTCCTCGCGGACGATCGCCAACGCGTGCGCCGCGTTGACGATGTGAGACCGGTGGGTGCGGACGAAATTCGGCGGGAGGCGGCGCTCGAGCAAGGCAAGGCTGCCATCGTGGAGCAAGTGCCTGCCGTGGAGCGTCACCAACTCGGCGTAATCGTCCGCTCCCTGGATACGCAGCAGATCGTCGCAATCGATTATCTCGGCGCGGCCAGCGCTGCGTACGATAAGCACCGGGCGCCGCGGGCCGGCGGTCGTCGCCGCGAGCCGGTCCAGCGCGCGCGCCAGCCGCGCCGGAACGACCGGCTTGGGCACGAAGTCCAGTACCGCATGGTCGAACGCGTCGAGCGAGCGATCGGGATGCGCCGACACCACCACGCACGGCGTCCGGCCGGCCGCGCGCAGTACCGCGAAGCCGTCGCTGCCGCCGAGGTTGAGGTCGAGCAGAATGCCCTCGAAGGCGGCGGCTTCGAGCTGCTCGATGGCATCGGCGACATCCTCGGCGCAGGTCAGCGAGGCCCGGCCGCCGAAATGCTCGCCGACGAGCCGGACGAGGCGGCGCATCGCGGACGCCTCGTCCTCGACGAGGAGCAGCCTCATGACGGGGCGCCCGTGGTGATGGTGGTTTGCCAGATGCTGTCCGTCAGGGCCCGGGCATCGACCGTCGCCGCGGCACCGAACGCCGCCGAGATCCGTGCGCCCACATAAGCGAGTCCCGTGCCCGTGCGCAGCGACCCCTCGCCGCCGCGCAGGCTGGCGGGTGTCGTCAGTTCGAGCGAGAGGAGCCGCGTCCCGCTGCGCAGGATCTTGAGCGAGAAGCGAGCACCGTCGGCATACCGCCCGTGCACCAGCGCATTCTCGACCAGGGTAAGAAGGACACCGGGAGGAATCTGGAGGTTTGCGGCGTCGCCGTCGACATCGAGCGCGAGCCGCGCGTCGGTGCGAAACGCCATCAACCGAAGATGCGCGCGGCAAAGCTCGATTTCCTCGCCGAGGGCGATCAGCGGCTGGCCGGCGATCCTCGCAAGGGTGCGGAACTCGTCGCCCAGCAGCTCGATCATGCGGACCCCGCTCGCCGGATCGCTTTCTACCCACTCGACGAGACTATTGAGTGTGTTGAGCAGGAAATGCGGCGCGATGCTCTGGCGCAGAAGCGCCATTTCCAGCCCGGCTGCGCGCATGGCCGCGACCGCGGCGTCGCGCTGGGCGCTCCGGAGGACCAGGATCTGGTCCGCGAAAAGGACCGCGGCGAGCACCGCGAGCGCGAGATATTGCCCTCCGTCGAGAAATCCCGGCTGGAGCGCGAGCAATGCCAGGAAGAGCACAATCGCGGCGACCAGTATCCGCGCTCGCCACATGCTTGGGCCGCTTCGAAGCGCGGCCGTGCCGGCCGCCAGTATTGCCGCGCACGCGCCGAGCGCGAGAACCAGCATCGACCGGTAATCCTCGGGGATCGGCAATATCCATACCCCGAGCATGGCGAGCGCCCCGCTCGTCAACCAGACGGCGAGGCCCGCGCGCCGGTAATGCCAGGCCGCATAGGCGAGCATCGACATGCCGACCGCGCTCGCGCAGAGCATGACGGCGAGCAGACGCGGTCCCTGCCACGGATAGGGCAGTGCCAGCACCCCGCGGGACACTTCGGCGGTCAATTGCAGCAATGTCGCCCCCGACAGCGCGGCGAGAATGAGCGAACCCTTGTCCCTGCGGTCCGTCAACCATGCGCCTCCGAAGAAGATCGCGGCGATCGCGAAGATGCCCGCGGTCGGCAAGGCAGGCAGATAATAGCGCAGGATCGGAGCCTGGGGCCCGGCATAATTCTCCACGTCGATCTGCACGACGGGCTGGCTCACCCGCCAGAGCTGGTGCCCGGAGGAGAGATGCGCGACCAGCACATTGTCGCGGCGCAGCAAGCCAGGGGGAAGCGGCCAAACTGCGTCGAACCGGCCGGCAATCTCCGTCGAGGCGTCGGCGCCCGGCCTGCCATTTGCTCCCAGGCGCGTGCCGTTCCACCAGACCTCGCTGGCGGCCATCGCGGCGATCCTGAGACCGATGGGCGCATCCGTTTCCGGCAGCGATATGGCGGCCCTGATCCAAACCGGGCCGTTCTGGCTGTCGATGTCGCTCACTTTCGTCCTGCGGCACGCCGGTTCGGTGAATGTCGGCGCGGTGCCGGCGGGTCCGGCGCACAGGATCACGTCGTCCACTTCGAACAGATTGCCCGCCCGTGCGGGCGGCACGAGAAGAAAGACGAGAAGGATGGCCGCCAGCCGGATCATGGCCTCGCCTTATAAAGCGAATTGCGCGCCGGTCTTGCCGTTCGCCGACGCGGCTGCGCCGTTCGCCGATCGAACGCCGATGCGGTAGGCGACATCGCTAGAGTGGCCCTGTCGCTCGGGGGATGCGGAGTGGGAAATCGACCTTCGAACTCCCCTCCCTCCGGCACTGGATCATCGACAAGGAAAGGCGACCCATGCGCGGCCTAGCTCGGTCTTTTGCCATCTGCCTCCTCCTGACGGCGACTTCGTCGGCTGCCCGGCCTTTGCCGACCAAAGCTACGCAGGTCCCCGACCTCGTCCTCTCACCGGGTCTGGAAACCGCCTCGGACGGCACGTCCGTCCCGTACGAAATCGGCACGATCCTCGTGCCGGAGAACCGGTCGAAGCCGGACAGCCGCAGGATCGGCGTCGGTGTGCTGCGCGTGAAGGCCCGGGTGCCGACCAAGTCGCCACCCATCTTCCTTCTCGTCGGCGGCCCCGGCGTCACCTTGCTCGACACGATCGGCGACAAGAGCATCGCTGCGCGCCGCCGCCTTCGCTATTGGCTCGATTATAGCGCCGGCGCCGATCTCGTCATCGTCGAGCAGCGCGGTTTCACGATCCGCGGCGACATGCTCAAGATCCGCTATCCGGCGATGCCACTCGATCGCCCGACCACGGTTGCGGACAATGTCGCAGTGACCACGGCACTCGCCAAGGCGAGCAGTGCCGGATATCCCGGACACGACCTCGCCGGCTACACCATCGCCGAATGCGCCGACGACGTCGACGCGGTGCGCCGGGCGCTGGGATATTCGCGCATCAGCCTGCTGGGCGCGAGCTTCGGATCGCAGTGGAGCTTCGCCGTCATGAAGCGGCACCCCGGCACGGTCGCGCGTGCGCTGATCTCGGCGGTCGAGCCGCTCAACAACGGCTACGACATGCCTTCGCAGGTCCTTGCCGCCATGCAGCGGATCGCCGTCGAAGCCGAGCGGGACGAGACGCTGCGGCCTCACATACCGGCCGGCGGACTGATGGCCGCCGCACGCGCGGTCCGCGACCGGCTTGCGGCGAGTCCCGTCGTGGTGACGCTTCCCGGCGACGCCGGCGCCAAGCCCGTTTCCGTCGCCATGGGCGTCGGCGACTTTCAGCAATCGCTTGTCGAGCATGCCGCCACCGCTTCGGAATGGCCGGCCTTCGTCATCGATCTGTACCATGCGCGCTACGAGCGCTGGGCCCGCGAGATCGTGGCGAGCCGCCAGGCCCTCGAAACCGATCTGATCGGTCCGCTGATCAATACGGCCACGGGCGTCAGCGCTGCGCGCGAACGCCAGCTGCGCGCCGATCCGGCGCTCGATATTGTCGGACCCTGGAATTTCGCGACGTACCTCGCATCTGCCGACGCCTGGCCGACCAGCGACCTCGGGGACGATTTCCGGCTGCCGGCGAAGGACGATACGCCGGTCCTGTTCGTCCAGGGAGACTGGGACACCAATACACCCATGGAGAATCTGCTCGGGGTCCTGCCCTATTATCCCAACGCACACGCGATCGTCGTGCATCGCGGTCAGCATGCGGGCGCGCTGCAATTGCTCCGGGACCGGCCCGACCTGTGGCGTGCGGCCATGCAGTTCCTGAACACGGGCACGATGGCGGGTCTGCCCCCGCGAGCCGAACTGGTGCCCATACGGTTCGATCTACCCGAACCTCCCGCCGGTCAGGCCGGAGGATGATCGGAGAGGCTGGTTACACTGCCCGCCTATGTGTATTATACAAATAACACGCAAGGAGAGCGCGATGTCGTGGCGCGCAGCATTTTTTGCTCGTCCTCGCGGGTGACGGCGCCGGCCCGGAGGTGGCTGTCGCGCAAGCCGCAGCCCGATCCCCGCTGCGGACGAGAAAGCGGTTCGAAGTGCCGATGTCGCGCTCTGGCGCGCGTTCAATGCGTGCGACGCGGCGTCGATGGCACGCTGGTTCAGCGAGGATGTGGAATTCTATCACGATACCACCGGACTGACGCGCGGCCGCGCCGCGGCAGTCGCATCGCTTCTCAAGGGCCCCTCCGGCACGCCCGGCTTGCACCTGCGGCGCGCGCTCGTCGACAAAAGCATGCGCTTTCAGGCAATCCCAGGATATGGTGCGATGCTGACCGGCGAGCATCTGTTCCATGCCCGCCTGGGCGACGTGCCGGAACGGCCCGCGACTCTCGCGCGGTTCCTGGTGATATGGCAGCATCAGGCCGGCGGCTGGGCGATGACCCGGATCGTCAGTTACGATCACCGACGCGCGCCTTATGTCCCAACCTCGGTCGCGATCCCGTCTCGCCTGACAAGCTTAAACGCTATGTCGGGCGCTATCGAACGCGGGCTTCGGGAGACATCGACATCGCTATGGAAAGCGGTGGGCTCATGCTGCGCTCAGGCAGTTTGATTGTCGCGCTTTCAGCCAGCGCGCCTGACCATTTCTTCGCCCAGGAGAAAGATTTGCGGATCGCGTCCCAAAGCTACGGCGACATTCTCGAAATCCAGTTCGAAGAAACGGCGCCATTGTTGCTCGCGGCCTGCGCGTCGAACACCACCGTCTGCAAAGACGGGATTCCAAACAGCGAGCAGCTGCGCGCGGACCGAACCACAATAAATCTACGAAAAAGAAATCACCGATTGCCGCAGCGACGTCGCTGGAATGCCTCGACCTAAGGCTGGGCGGCGGCTGTTGAGGCGTCTCAGTGCGCCATGTGCACACCAGGTATGAACGAACGTCCGCTTACGAGCGCTGCGACGATCGCGTCGAACGGCAACGATGAGGGCGCATAGCCGCCCGACGTCAGAGCGGCCCACCGCTGCCCGGGTGGGCCGCTCCCGGATCAGATTTCCGTCCGTTCTGCGAGTATCAGAGCATCTTCGATGTCGACGCCAAGATACCGAACGGTGTTCTCGATCTTCGTATGGCCCAGCAGGATCTGAATCGCGCGAATGTTCCCGGTAGCCCTGTAGATCATTGACGCTTTCGTACGACGGAGCGAGTGCGTACCGTACTCGGCGCGGCGAAGTCCGACTGCCTCGGCCCACTCATCCACAAGCCGGGCATATTGCCTCGTACTGAGATGGCCGGCGTGATCGACGCGGCTGGGAAAAGCATAATCGTCGACTGTGCCGCCGCGACGTTCAAGCCATGCGACGAGGCTCGCTCTCACGTCAGCGGTCAGTTCGAATTGGACTGGTCTTCCGGTCTTTTACTGGATGACGATCGCCCGCGTCCTCATATTGGCTCCGGCCATGAGATCGCCAATCTTGATTTTCACCAGATCGCAGCCCCGCAACTTGCTGTCGATCGCCAGGTCGAACAGCGCCCTGTCACGGAGGCGCGCCTCCTGATCCAGGAAGAAGCGGACAGCCCAGATTTGCTTCTGCGTCAGAGGTCGCTTCGTGCCGACAGTCTTACCCGAATTCCACGCAGGCCGACCCTGCATCACAGGATCATAGTGTGAATGTCCCATTGTTCTCCGCGGCCGTAATTGGCCGTGGCGCGAACGCTGTGAGGTGACGGGCTAGCAAGCGCGACACGGCCGCTGTCGCCCCGATAGCCGACGATCAGATTTTCGGCTGCCTGACTGCGGCGTACCAGAAGGTCCCGACCAACAGGGACGCCATAGCCGCAAACGCCAGCACCCATCTGATGACCAGGCCGCCCTGCATGTAGAGGCCGAACGGGTTGACAGGCGGAGCCGGCGCCGGAGCCAATCGGAGCCACATTGCAATCCCGCCGGCGAGAAGAACGATCGGCAGTGCAGTGAGGCTGAGGCAAGATCCCAGATCAGTCTTGTGGAAACGACGCAACAGCAAGTGGAGGGGCACTCCGAAACCAAGCGTCAGGCCATAGCCGAAGAGAACCAGGGCCAACATGACAGCGAAAATATCTGCACCACTCGCGTCTCCCGTATCCCCGATCATCGAGTTGACACCCGTCGCGACCAGCAGGGGGATAGGCTGAGAATATCCATGTAACGAGACGTCCGCTAGCGGCCCGCTAGCTGCCAGCTCGTTTTGCCGTTGCCGCTGCCTGCCCGCTGCGGCAAACCCTCGCGCTATGCGCAGCCTGCTCCTCGCTTCCGCCGTCCTTGGCATCGGCCTCCTCGCTCTTTCAGGCGCCGCCCGGGCGCAGGAGCCAGAGCCCTGCGAGGCCTCGGGGACCAATTCCGCGGAACTCCGCGACGTGCTCGCGCGGATCGACAAATGGCAGACGCGCTGCGTCCGCCTCACCGGTATTCTCGCTGATGGGAAACTCTATGCCGATCGCATCGCGCTAGCCGAACGCGTGCGCTATGAAAGCGCCCGCAGGGTCGAGGCGCGCCCCGACGGGGCGATTACCCTCTACCCGGACGCACGGCGGCCGCGCGACGCAAGCCCGGTGCGCGTCGAGATCGTTGGCCGGATTGGCAATTGCGCCGCCGTGCAGGATTTTGTCGCCGCGCAAAAGCCATTGCCCGACGGCCGCCGCTGGATTCTCGATGGCCTCTGCCGCACCTCGCGCGCGCGGTACGTCCGCGTGAGCATCTTGAACGTCCTCGATGCGTCGGTAGAGCGCCTTCGCGAACGCGAAGTACCCGCGGATCGTCGACTGCTCGTGGATGCCTCCGCCGATGCTCCCGGCCGCGATCGCCATCTCGACGCCGCCCGCGCGCTCGCGTCTGCGCTGCAGGCCGGCGACGAAAGGGCCTTCCGGACCCTCAAGCGTGGGATCTCGCAAGCGGTCTTCATCAGCCCGCTCGAGGACGCAACCGAGGAACAGGCGCTCAAGCGCGAATTCCAGGCGCTCGGCACGCCCGCCTCACCGTTTGTCGGTGTGCCGCTTGCAAGGCCTCGCATGTTCGTCGATCGGCAGCAGCTTGATCTCAATGCAGCCTATGGCGACACCGCGCCCCGGCCAGCATTCGTCACCTGCTGGTGCCGCGGGCTCGACTGCACCGGCAAATGGCCGGTGATCGCTCGCGACGCCGACAATGATCCTGCCCGGCCCTACGCCTGCATCCGCTCGTTCGACCAACCGTGGAACGCGCCACAGCCGTTGATCAAGTTCGGGCCCCTGCTCCCGCGTTTTCCCTTCGCGGAACCCGCTTGGTCCGATCCGCAGGTGCCCGGCCACTGACGTAACGCGCGGCATCTTCGCTGACGGCAGCGTTCGTGCGCCGGTTGCATGAAAACCTTTTGTCCGTTCCCGGCCCGTGATCGTTATTCTGCCACAGCCATTGGCGATCGGCAGCTACCGAGTACCCTGCGCCCAAGAGCAGGTGGTCGACTCACGGCCCGATTTCCGCGGTTCCGTGCGCCGGGCGCGGCGATGGCGGCTTCCGAGCCGCCAGTTGCCTGTCCGCTTTTGGCTCGAGAAGCTCAATAGCTGCCGTTCGACGACCGCCCGACGAGCGCATGAGGATGAACCCGGCAGACTGTCGTCACCCACATGCGCATTTTGCAATTTTGTGCGCAGCATTCCGGGACTAGACCGGCGCGGCAGGCCACAGGCGATAGACCGGCGGCCGCAGCAGGAGAGAATGCCATGACCCGAGCAACGCTGCTTGTTGCAGCAACCATCTGTGCTGCGCTGGGCCAGCCGGCTCTTGCCCGCCCTGACCCGGTGCGGACCGTGCACATTCCGGTCGCCTCCTATGATCTTCAGACCGCCGAAGGCCGCGCGGCGTTGGAGGCACAAGTGAATCGCGCCGTCGATGCAGTGTGTGGCAAGGTTTCGGCTCCCCAGGAGAGCCGCAAGCACGAAGCGTATAGCTGCCGTCGCGAAACCGTGCCGAATGTCCGGGCGCAGTTGGCGAGCCTCGCCGATCCACGCGTTCGCAAGGTGACGATCGAGCACGTCACCGGCGGGCGCTGAGCGGAAGCGCGGCAGGCCGCTGAAACGAAGCGGCAACGTAATATTCTTGTAACGCTCTATTGCACTGCAGCAAACGATGTGATTGTTTTGCTCGCATAAGCGCGATTGCAGGCAAGGAAAGTACCCGAAACTCGAAAGCAGAGACAGAAACGAACGGAGAGGCTTGAAGCGGCTGCCCGCCGCAAAGATGCGCGGGGAGTTCCTGAGCGGCATTGTTTCCTGGCGAGGGTGCCTGTGCGGTGAGAACCGAACACAGGGGGAAACCATGGTCCATACCGGGTCGCAGCCTCGCGGTAAAAATGCCGCGCAACGAACTCGCCTGATTGCGATGACTGCCACCGCCACTGCCGCATTGATCGCCAGCTCCGCCGCTCATGCGCAGGACGCGCCCGCAGAAGCCGAACCCGTCACCGAACTCGCCTCCGCCGGCGAGCAAACTACTCCGGCGCCTGAGACCCAGCCCGAGCCGGCGCAGGAAATCACCGTCACCGGCTCGCGCATCGTTCGCGACGGCTATAGCGCACCGACTCCCGTCAGCGTGATCAGCTCGGAGGAAATCCAGCGCGAGGCGCCCGCCAACATCACCGATTTCGTCAACACGCTCCCGGCGGTACGCGGCAGCGGAACCGCGGCGAGCTCGAACGGATCGCTCAGCAACGGCGCGGCGGGCATCAACACGGTGAACCTGCGCAACCTCGGCGCAGCGCGCACGCTGGTGCTATTCGACGGGCAACGCTCGGTCGCATCGGCGACCACCGGCGTCGTCGACGTCAATACCTTCCCTCAGGCGCTGATCGAACGCGTCGAGGTCGTGACCGGCGGTGCCTCCTCCGCCTATGGCTCGGACGCAGTATCCGGCGTGGTGAACTTCATCCTCGACAAGGATTATACCGGCTTCAAGATGGACTATGAGTTCGGCGTCACCACCTATGGTGACGGCCAGAACCACAAGGTGTCCGCGACCGGCGGCCAGAGCTTCGCCGACGGACGCGGGCACATCCTGCTGAGCGGTGAATATTTCTCCCAGACCGGCATCCAGTCGATCGACCGCGACTGGAACGACAGCGGGTTCTTCCAGATCGACAATCCCGCGTACAGCGCCGCCGCCTGTGCGGACGGCAGCGCCGCAACCCCCTGCGTGCCCGCCCGCCTGATCCAGGGCGGGATCGGCACCGGCCAGTTCACCCCGGGCGGGCTGATCAGCACGGGCGCGTTTCGCGGCGTCTATTTCGGAAGCATCGATCCGGCGACCGGACGCGCGACGGTCAACCAGCTCGCTTTCGGCCCCACCAACGGCCAATGGATGGTCGGCGGCGACTACGACATCGCCAGCGACGGCCATCGCAGCAGCGCCACGCTGCTCCCGGCGGAGAAGCGCGGCAGCCTGTTCGGCCGGCTGAGCTACGATTTCGCCGACGCTTTCAAACTCTTCGGCCAGGTTTCGTACAGCTATTATCGCGGCCAAAGCTATTACCAGCAGACCCCGACCACAGGGGTGACGATCCAGGTTGCGCCTTCCGCGGCGAATGGCGGTCTGATCAACCCCTTCCTGCCCCAAGCCTTTGTCGACCGGGTCAACGCATGGAACCTCGCCAACCCGACCGCGCGAGTCACCACGGTGCAGATCGGCACGAGCAACATCGGCATCCCCCCGCAGGGCAGCGACAATACGCGCGAGGTCTATCGCTACGTCGTCGGGGCGAACGGGGACTTCGGGGCGCTCGGCATCGACTGGAGCTGGGACGCCTATTACCAGCGCGGCGAGACGCGCACCAACGAACGGTTGACCAACGCCTGGAACCTCGCGCGCATTGCCGCGGCGACCGACGCGGTAGCGGCGCCGGCGGGCAATGTCGGCGGCTACGCGCCCGGCACGATCGTCTGCCGGATCAACATCGATGCGATCGCCACCAATGACGACCGTGCCTGCGTGCCGCTCAACCGGATCGGTGTCGGCGGCATGTCGCCCGAGGCAGTCAATTACGTGCTTTATGGCGGGCTGCAGCCGCGCCGCGAGCAGACGCTGACGCAGGACGTCGCCGCGTTCAATCTGTCGACGAACAATCTCTTTGACCTCTGGGCGGGGCCGGTCAGCATCGCGTTCGGCGCCGAGTGGCGGCGCGAGACGGTGACCGGCAGCGTCGACCCGCTGTTCCGGCCGGTCGTCTCGGCTGGGGTCACCAGCGGCACCTGGATCTACGGCAACTATCTGCCGACGATCGGCGCCTATGACGTCAAGGAAGCCTATCTCGAGACGCTGATTCCGCTCTTCGAAGGCGCGGACCTGAACGGCGCGGTGCGCGTCACCGACTATTCGACCTCGGGCACGGTGACGACCTGGAAGGGCGGCGTCACGTGGCAGGTGATCCCCGACATCAAGCTGCGCGGCACCATCTCGCGCGACATCCGTGCGCCCAATCTCGGCGAGCTGTTCGCGCCGGGCGTCGGCCGCACCAACACCGTCAACGTGCCGCTGGCGGGCGGCGGGTTCCGCACCGATCAGTTCAACGAGTCGACGGTCGGCAACGCCGCGCTCTCGCCGGAGGTTGCCAGGACCTATGGCATCGGGGTGATCGCCACGCCCGGCTTCGCGCCGGGGCTCGCGCTATCCGTCGACTATTTCGACATCCAGCTCGATGGCGCGATCTCGTCGCTGACGGCGCAGACGCTGATCGACCAATGCTATATCCAGGCGATCGCCGATGCCTGTACCTTCATCTCGACGACAGGCGGCCGCGGCGTCACCACGCCGGGTCTCGCCGTCACCAGCATCGAGATCAAGCCGACGAACTTCGTCGGGATCGAAGCCAAAGGCCTCGACATCGAGGCAAGCTACCGGCGGCCGGTGGGGCCAGGCAACCTGACGCTGCGCGCGCTCGCGAGCCACGCGATCAGCCTCTACACCGATAATGGCGTCGACGTCCCGACCGAGTCCGCCGGCCAGAATTCGGGCAGCCTGCCCGACTGGACCTACCGGCTGTCGGCCGGATACGATGTGAACGGCTTCAGCGCGCAGCTGGTTGGCCGTGGCGTCAGTGGCGGCGTCTACGACAACAGCTACATCGTCTGCTCGACCGACTGCCCGGTCTCGACCGTCGCCAACCGGACCGTGAACCAGAACGAGATCGCCGGCGCCTTCTATCTCGACTTCAACACCAGCTACGAATTCGAATCCGGCGGCGGCAAGTTCGAAGCGTTCCTCTCGATCCGCAACCTGCTCGATACCGATCCGGTGCTCGTCGGCAACGGCCCCACCGGCAACAACACGCCGGCCTATCCGCAGACCAATCGCGCGCTCTACGACGTCCTCGGCCGCGTCTTCCGGCTCGGCATGCGCGTGCGGATCTGATCCTCCCCGCCCGGCGCGGATCATGCGCCGGGACTTTCCTCAAATCGTCAGGAGAGCTTTCCATGAAGATACAGCTTCGTACCGCCTTTTCGCTCGGCGCCGCATTCCTGCTGGTACCCACCGGCGCCCACGCCCAGGCTTCGACCAAGCTAAAGGCGGAAGCGGCCGCCAGCGTCGATGCCAGGGCCAAGCTGGTGCAGGAAATGGTCGATTCGGTGTTCAGCTTCGCCGAGCCGGGGTTCCAGGAGGTCAGGACCTCGGAATATCTCACCGGCATCCTCGAGAAGAACGGCTTCAAGATCACCCGCGGCGTTGCGGGCATCCCCACTGCGTGGACCGCGACCTGGGGCGAAGGCGGCCCGCTGATCGCGCTGGGCAGCGACATCGACGGGCTGCTCGGCCTCTCGCAGACGCCAGGCCTACCCTATCTGAAGCCGCAAGTGGCCGGCGCCCCCGGCCATGGCGAGGGGCATAATTCGGGCATGCCGCTGATCGTGGCGGCGGCGCTGGCAGCCAAGGAGGTCATGACCAAGCACGGCATCAAGGGCCGGCTGATGCTCTGGCCCGGCGTCGCCGAGGAACTGCTCGCGACCAAGGCCTATTATGTCCGCGCAGGCCTGTTCAAGGACGTCGACGCGTCGATCTTCACGCACGTCGGCTCGGGCTTCGGTACCGGCTGGGGCGACATGGGCAACAACGGCATGGTCTCGGTCGAATATAATTTCAAAGGCAAGACGTCGCATGCCGCGGGGGCTCCCTGGGCGGGGCGCAGCGCCCTTGACGGCGTCGAGCTGATGGACATCGCGTGGAACATGCGGCGCGAGCATCTGCCAGTCACCCAGCGCTCGCACTATGTCATCACCAACGGCGGCGGCCAGCCCAACATCGTGCCGGGCGAGGCGACGGTCTGGTATTATTTCCGCGAGCAGAAGTTCGACACGATCCGCGAGCTCTACGAAACCGGCAACACCATCTCCGAGGCCGCGGCCAAGGCGACCGGCACCACCGTCACCCGCCGCGTGCTCGGCTATGCCGCGCCCAATCACGGCAACCGCCCGCTCGCCGAGGCGGCGCAGAAGAATATCGAGCTGGTCGGCATGCCGAAATGGACGGCGGACGACCAGGCTTTCGCCAAGGCCGCGCAGGAGGCCAACGGGCTGAAGCTCAAGCCGCTGGAGACCGAAGTCGGCAAGCTGTCGACCCCAGAGACCCGCGGTGAATCGATGGGCGGCGGCTCGGACGATATCGGCGACATCATGTGGACGGTCCCGACCATCACGATCCGCTTCCCGTCCAACATCCCCAGCATGATCGGCCACAACGTCACCGCGGCGATCGCGATGGCGACGCCGATTGCGCACAAGGGCGCGGTGGCCGGCGCCAAGGCCGTGGCGATGACGGTGCTCGATCTCGCCACGACGCCAAAGCTGGTTGCCAGCGCCAAGGACTATTTCGCCAACACCCAGACGAAGGAGGTGAAGTACGATCCGGTGCTGACCGCGGAGGACACGCCTGCGATCTGGCTCAACGAGAAGATCATGAAGGAGATGCGCCCGGAGATGGAGAAATATTATTACGATCCGTCCAGATATCCGACCTATCTCGAGCAGCTCGGCATCAAATATCCGACCCTGAGCACCACGGCCCCCAAATGAGCGGCTGAGCCGCCCCCCTCCCCGCTCCTGCTGCCGAGGAACATGATGCCGATCTCGAACCATCGTCGGCTTCGCCGACTTTCCGCGCTTTGTTCCTCGGCACCGCCTTCTGCGCGCCGCCGCCGGTGCGCCCAGGCGCGCCTGACCTTCCAACTCCAGCAGGCTCAATCAGGTCTGATCAAGTCGTTGTAAGCGTCCCGGCACACCGTGGGCCAACCGTTCGCTCCCTGTGGCCGACGGTGCTGCGGATCCGGCGTACACGCCTGAACAATTTCCTTCACCTTTGCCCCGCACATGTCGGATTGGGTGAACGTAACGCCAGTCAGATCCACGTCTCCACCGATCTCGGCGTTGAGCAAGGAGGAGCCGCCGAAGCCAGCCTTATGCATGTCCGTATCCACGAAAGATGCGGAGGTCAGGTTTGCGTCGGCAAGATCGATACCGGATATGTCGGCATCGCCAAAGTCGGCTCCGCACAGCCGCGCGCCATGGAAGTTCGCGTCCGGTGCCTTGGCGCCCTTAAACGAGGCCCTCGGCCCCAAGGCCATTGCCAAGCGCGCATCGTTGCGGAAATCGGCGGACTTGAAATCGGCATCCGCGATCGATGTTTCGACCAAGTTGGCACCTTGCAGGTTCGCCGATTCGAAGGTGGCACGATCGAGCCTAGCCCTCTCGAAGTTTGCCCACGGCAAAATTGCTTGCGAGAAATTCGCGCCTCGCAAGTCACGACCGCTGAAGTCGATCCCATGTCTGCTGCCATCCGACCCCACGTGCACCGTGCTGGAGAAATCGGCACCCGACAGGTTCAACGTGGTCGGTACACCGATCTTGGCGAGCGGGTCCCGGCCGGGGTCATACCAGGCGGCCGAAGTCAGTGCGCCGAGGCCGAGTGCTGTGGAGAGCACCGCTATCAGGAACATCGGCAGCGCCTCGAACAGCTTGCGCTTGCCCGTCGCCGGGGTCGGCCGGAGCCCTTCGCGCGTGATGAACGCCGTCACGCCCACCGCGATCGTCGCAAGTGCGACATGATAGGCGGTAAGCGGAAGGTCGTGGAAACGGATGCAGCGCGCCCAGAAGTAGATCAGGGTCGCCGGGCCGTACCAAAAGAATAGCAACCGCTTGACCGCTGTCTCGATGGCGTCCGAGCGGCTCGCACCCTCGGGGTTTCCCAAGACTCCCGCAACGATCCACGCAAGGTCATGTTTCTGCTGGGCGCGCTGGTCGTCGACCAAGGCGTCCCATTCACGCTTGATCCGGCGAAACACCGCCAGCTGGTACAGATGTCCGCACAGCAACAGGAGCGGCGCTATGAAGGCGAACTGGACGAGGGTCACTCTGACGTTGACCAGCGGCAGGTTCAAGGTCGAGCCCGCTTGATAATAGCTGCTGTCGTTTGCAGTCAGAGTAACGATGAGCGCGAAAGTATTGGCCGCGATGAGCGCGTACCATGCCTTGGATACAAGACTTGCATCATTCTTCACGATCGCGCTCCCCTCTATCCAAGGCGGCAAGGCCTTGCCATTGCACCTCGCGTCAGTTTAGCTTCGCGAAGCACTTCGACATCCGCCTTTGATCACTCAGTGATCAAGTCCAGACGAATATTCAGTTCGCGGCGCCCCGTCTAGGTCGTGAACCCATAAATCGGATTAGGCCATGGGTTGCTGTTGAGCGAATTTTTGCCAGCGCTTCTCAAGCTTCTGGACCATCGCCGCTTCGGGCGTCCGGGTGTCATCTATCGATTTGAGCCATTTGTCGAAAGACGCTTTGACAAAGGCTTGGCCGACATCGTTCAGCTCAGACCATTTTATCACGAGATCGGGTGTGCGAGCTATAGTGCTCCTGCCCGGTGCTAATCCCTTGGCCCCGAGCAGTTCTGCGAAGACATACTGGCTTGTGGAGACATGGCGGTGCCATTCGCCGTCGCCGGGAATTTGTTTGCCGTCAGCGTCACAGGAGCTCACCGGAACACTCAGCATGCCCGGAACGTCAATCACGTTGAAATCAGTCTTCCTGATTACGACCCTTGCAACCGCGCCACGCCGGTGCATGCTCACGGGTTAGCCTTGACCGATACGTCAAACGAATCCTCCAAAAGATGATATCTTGTGATCAACCCGTTCTCGACGACGATATCAATACTGAACTCCGACTTAATGAGCCTGCCACTTTCTTTATACCGCGATTCGATATAGCCAAGCACGACCACTCTGTTTCCCTTGGTAAGAATATCGGTTATATCCAGCCTCTCCGGCTTGATAATCTCCCTTAGCAATCTGTAATGATCAGCGATCTCTTTTCGACCGGATCGTTTGCCGATCCAGGGAATGTTTTCAGTGTCACCCGGAATATACCAATCGGCTTTTTCATCGTAGAAACCGGCAATTTCAGTAGGCGATGCGCCGGCTTGCAGGCTGGCGAACAAGCGATTTACAACTTCCAATGCATTCGATTGTGCGTTTGTCATTCGAGCACCTTCCTTATTTCCTATCGCCCAATCCCTGGCGCCCTTGAAATCCGCAAAGGCGGCCCCGCCCGGTGATTTGGACGAATATTCGCCTTGCGCGTTCTGGGCATGAATGGCCGGACCGGCCAAAACGTCGAGCTTCATTCCGCGAGCCGGCGACCCAGGAACTCCCGGACATGGGTCGCAATCTCGGCGTGGTGTGTTTCGAGCGCGAAGTGCCCCGCATCGAGGAGGTGAACCTCGGCGTCGGGAAGGTCGCGCTTGTAGGCCAACGCCCCCGCAGGAACGAACGCTGGATCATGACGCCCCCACACCGCGAGAAGCGGCGGCTGGTGCTTGCGGAAATAGGCCTGGAAGGCGGGGTAAAGTGCGACGTTGCTGCGATAGTCGAGGATCAGGTCGAGCTGAATCTCCCGCGCCTCGGGCCGCGCCATATAGGCGATGTCGAGCTCATATCCGTCGGGTGACAACAGGCTCGGTTCGGCCCCGGTGCCATATTGCCAGTTGCGGATCGTGTCGGGAGCCAGCGAGGCACGGCAGGCTTCGCGCTTCGCCTCGCTCGGCTCGCGCCAATAGGCCTGCCATGCACCCCACTGATCGCTGAACCCGTCGAGATACGCGTTGCCGTTCTGCGAGATGATCGCTGTGACGCGCTCCGGGTGCTTCATTGCCAGTCGCAGGCCGACCGGAGCACCGTAATCAAAGATATAGAGCGCATAGCGACGCAGCCCGAGCGCATCGACGAATTCCCCCATGACGTCGGCGAGGGCATCGAACGTGTACGCGAACGCTTTTCGCGATGGCCTCGTCGTCTGACCGAAGCCGGGAAGATCGGGCGCGATCACGTGATAGCGATCGGCCACTTCCGGGATGAGGTCGCGGAACATGTGGCTGGCAGAGGGAAAGCCGTGGAGCAGCAGCAGGACGGGCGCATCGGCGGGGCCAGCCTCGCGGTAGAACACGTCCATCTCGCCCGCCCTTTGCGTACGGTACCGAACGCCGAACGCTCCATCGCGATCTGGCTGGGCAGGCACTGGGGCTGCCATCGCATTTCGCGGGTTCGTCAACATCATCGGTCCCGCCGCAAGCAGCGCGAGAACGGAGCGACGGGGAGATGACGGTGTGTGCAGGTCCATGGCTGGTTTCCTCGGGTACGGGACCTGCATTTAGTCGTTGCCGTTCTCGAGCATAATCCTTGCAAACTGATCGGCTTAATTGCACCAAATGAAACAATGGATCGGCTCGACGCGATTGCGCTGTTCGTGACGGCGCTGGATGAAGGTTCGCTGGCTGCCGCAGGACGCCGGCACGGCCGCTCGCCCGCAGCCGTCACCCGCGCGGTGGCCCTTCTCGAGCACTACGCCGGCACCACACTGCTCTTGAGGTCTACCCGCCGGCTGAGCCTGACGTCGGCTGGCGAACATCATCTGGCGATCTGGCGCGAGGTCTTGTCGAAACTGGAAGAGGTCGCACCGGAGAAAGCTGGAGCGCCACTGCACGGCGGGATCACGTTGACGGCACCGGAACTGTTCGGACGTTTGAAAGTGATGCCGCTCGTCGAATCCTTTCTGCGAGACCATCCTCAGGTTTCAGTGCGGTTCCTCATGGTAAACCGTGTCGTCAATCTGATCGGCGAAGGGGTGGATCTGGCGGTGCGCCTGGCCCCGCTTCCTGATTCGTCACTCTCCGCGATCAAGATTGGTCAGGTGCGCGTCCTGTTTTGCGCATCTCCGGATTACCTGGTCGATCGCAATCCACCGGTGACGTTGCGCGACCTCGATCATCATACCTGCATCGGGTTGAACGCGGATGGGGACGCCGAGCTCTGGCCCTTCAGCGTCGCGGGCGAGCGCGGGAGCCGCGTGCGTTCCGTTCGCGTTCGCACCCGGATGAGCCTGAATCATCAGTCCGCTGCGCTCGACGCAGCGCTACGCGGGCAAGGCATCATCTGCGCGCGATCCTATCAGGTAGCGGAGGACATCGCTAAGGGGCGTCTCGTTCGGATACTCTCCGACTTTGAACCCCCCGTCGTTCCCGCACACGTGATATTCCCGGCCGATCGAGCGAAACGCGGGACGGTGCGGGCATTCATCGACCACGCTGTTTCGTATCTGAAGAGCGAGCTGCTTCACGTCGAGTCGACACTTCATTCTCGCAGAACGTGATCTGTACTCTCAAACCAGCATCGACTGCTGGGCGAAGATACCCGCCATCGCGCCTTGCCACGATGCCGTGGTGACCGAGGGGATGAGGGGGTTGCTGAGGTCGCCTGCGGCGTAGATGCCGGCCATGCTGGTTTCCCGCCGCTCGTCGACCTGGAGGACGATGCCGAGGGGCGTATCGACCGTAGCGAGGCCCAGTGATTCATGCAGGCCTGCAGACGGCTCGCTGCGCGGATGCGCGAACAGGATGTCGATCGCAACTTTGGAGCCGGTGTCGACCCTGACGATGGCATTATGGTCCCCCTGATGGGCGATTTCGGCGATCCGGCCATCGACGACAGGTATGCCGCGGTGCGCCAGATCGGCCCGGACATCGGACGGAATGTCGTGGCCATCGGCCAGGACCGTCAGGGTGTCGGTCCAATCGTGGAACAGCCTGACCTGATTGTGCGACTGTGGGCCGGACCAGACGAGACCCCAATGCTGACCGGCGACTTCAAAGCCGTCGCAATAGGGGCAAGGCACGATCGAGGTGCCCCAGCCTTCGGCAAAGCCCGGAACATCGGGCATCTGGTCGGTGACGCCATAGCTCAGGATCAGGCGGCGCGCCCCAAGGCTTCCGCCATCGGCAGTGAGGACGGAGAAATCATCGATGCCGCCGGAAACGCCGTCGGCCCGGGCATTGACCAGCCTGATCGCGGGATAGCGTGCCAGCTGCTGCCGCGCCTCGGCCAGGATGTCCAGCGGGGGCTTGTGATCGTGGCCGAGCATGCCATGCGAATGGCCGGCGAAGCGGTTGCGCGGCAGGCCGGTATCGAGAACGGTCACCTTGCGGCGGGCGCGGCCGAGCTGCAGCGCGGCGGCGAGACCGGCAAAGCTGCCGCCGACGATGATGACATCATCCATGGTGGTAAGCTCCGTATTGTGGATGCAGGGGGTTGGGTTGCTGGCACGAAATACCGTCCAGCGATAAACGCTCGAGACGGTCAGGGAGGAGTGCTTCGGCATCGGCGAAAATGTCGCCCATGCGGCAGCGAGCCTGGAAGCTGCACCCGCCTCACCGGATCAGCCGGGCGCAATCGAGGCATCCCATCCGCCGCCAAGAGCCCGGAAGGAGGCGATGGCGGCGCGGGCGGCAGCGGCCCTGGACTGGATCTCGGCATCGCGGCTCGCGAGAAGGCGCTGGTCGGCATCGAGCACGTCGAGCAGGCTGGAAACGCCTCCCTTATAGGCCGCGAGCGAGGACGCACGCGCCTTGGTGAGCGAGGAGACGCCCTGGTCGAGGATCTGCGCGCGGGCCTGCTGCTCGACGAGCGCCGAAAAGGCATTCTCCACATCCTCCGAGGCGCGGAGGACCGTCAGGCGGTAGGCAGCCAGCGCCTCGGCGTTGCGGCCGCGCGCGGCGGCGATCTCGGCATCGATGCGGCCGAAGTCGAACAGCCGCCAGCGCAATCCGAGAACGCCGCTGGCCTGGGTGGCATTGCCGCCGAACAATCCGCCGACGCCCATGGTCGCCGTGCCGAGCAGTCCGCTCAACGAGAATTTCGGATAATATTCGGAGATCGCGACTCCGATCCGCGCATTCGAGGCGGCGAGCGTGCGTTCGGCCGCGATGATGTCCGGGCGCCGGCGCAGCAAGGCGGCCGGACCGCCCGCGTCGGAGATCGCAGGAACGTGGGGGATCGGCGCGACCGCTGCGAATTCGGGCCGGGTCGAGCCGGGCTGGAGACCGAGCAGGACGTCAAGCGCATTCATCGCGGCGCCTAGATTCTGCTCGAGTTCGGGAACGCCGGCCTTCACTTGCGCCAGGGCCCCTTCGGCCTGCCGCAGCTGCAATTCGGCCGCCACGCCCTTGCGATACTGGAGCGCGACCAGGTCGACCAGCTGCTGCTGGACCTGCTGCTGGTTGCGGGCGACGTCGAGCCGCGCCTGGAGGCTGCGGATCGCGACATAGGTGTCGGCCGTCTGCGCGGCGACGGCCAGCCTCGCGGCGGCGGCGCCAGCCGCGGACGCCTGCCAGTCGGCGCGCGCGGCGTCGCGTGCGGCGTCCCTGCCGCCGAAGAGGTCGAGCTCCCAGCTCGCGCCGACGTTCAGCGCATAGCTCTGAGCCTCGCGCTCGAACCCCGGAAAGGCGCTGGCGATGCGGCCCTGCGGCGTTTCGAGCGACTGATAGTTTTCGCTCGCCTGGCCGCTGACTTGTCCGGAAGGAAGGAGGTCGGCTTTGGCGTGGCGCAGCGCGGCACGCGCCTGGACGACACGCGCGCTCGCCTGCTGCAGATCGAGATTCTGCGCCAGCGCGCGTTCGACCAGGCTCGCCAGCAGCGGATCGTCGAATGATCGCCACCAGTTCGCCAGATCGACCTTTGCAGCCTGGTCGGTGGCGGCCTCGACGGCGGGGCCGCCCATGAAGGCAGGCGGGGTCGCCGTCTGAGGCGCGATATAGGCCGGGCCGACAGCACAGCCACCAAGTAATGCGGCCGTCCCCGCCACCGTCAGGATCGAAGGTGAAATGCGCATGCGTCCGTCCGCCAGCAACGCCATGAACCATCTCATGGCCAGTGACTAATAACGTGATTGGTCACAATTTGTCAATCCAGCCTTTTGACGCTATGGATGCGACCATGAGAAATCAGAGCACAAGCAAGGCCGCCGCACGCGGGCCGGCGGAGCATTCGGTGCGGGACCAGATCGTCAAGGCCGCGCGTGAATGCTTCGCGCATTACGGCTATGGCAAGACGACGGTGTCGGATCTCGCGCGTGAGATCGGCTTCTCCAAAGCCTATATCTATCGCTTCTTCGAATCGAAGCAGGCGATCGGCGAGGCGATCTGCGCCGAGTGTGTCGGCGGGTTGTTCGACCAGGTCCGGGAGGCGGTGGACCAGGGGGAGGACGCGACCGACAAGCTGCGCAGATTTGCGAGAACCGTGACCACCGCAACCGTCGAGCTGCTCTTCACCGATCGCAAGCTCTATGAGATCGCGGCCCATGCGTCGTCTGAAAACTGGGAAGTCGTGCGGGCCTATACCGAGCGCCTGCAGGGCCTGCTCGAAGAGATCCTGAAGGAAGGCCGCGAGAATGGCGAGTTCGAGCGCAAGACCCCGCTCGACGAAACCCGCCGGTCGATCTTCTATGCCTTCAAGCCCTTCATCGACCCGGTTTTCCTTGAGCGCAGCCTCGACCTCCTGCCCGATGCCCAGACCGAGGTGACCGGGCTGGTACTGCGTAGCCTCGCACCCTGAGACTGAATGTCTGCATGTGACTAGTTGACAATTTAGTCACTCGATGACATCTGGTTCCGACTGAACAGGAGGAACCTGCGTGTCGATATCGTCTTGCGCCCGAACGGTCGGGATCCTTGGATTGACAGCCGGCGCGCTGGCCGGGTGCGGAAAATCGGAAGCCGATCCGCGCACCGTGCCGCCGCTCGTGCGGACCGCCGAGGCAGGAACGGCGGACGGATCCGCGCAAGCGTTCACGGGTATGGTCGGCTCGCGCGTGCAGAGCGATCTCGGCTTTCGAGTCGGCGGCAAGGTCGTCGCGCGGCTGGTCGATGCCGGGCAGGTCGTTCGCCGCGGGCAGCCGCTGATGCGCATCGACTCGACCGACTACACGCTTGCGGCGCAGGCGGCGGCCAGCACGGTCGCGGCCGCCCGCGCTCGCGAGGCGCAGGCCAGCGCTGATGAGCGCCGCTATCGGGAACTCGTCTCCGCCGGCGCGGTGTCAGCTTCCGCCTATGACCAGGCAAAAGCCGCGGCGCTTTCCGCCCGCGCGCAGCTCTCCGGCGCGCAGGCGCAGGCGCGCGTCAGCCGGAACGACGCCGGCTATACCGTGCTGGTCGCGGATGCGGACGGCACGGTGGCCGAGACCCTCGCCGAGCCGGGACAGGTGGTCGGCGCCGGCCAGACCGTCGTCCGCCTTGCCCGCTCGGGTCCGCGCGAAGCCATCATTGCCCTGCCCGAGACGCTTCGCCCTGCGCTTGGCAGCGAGGCGGAGGCGCGGACCTATAGCGGCCTCGGCGGAACCGCGCGGCTGCGCCAGCTCAGCGATGCGGCCGACCCAGCGACGCGGACTTTCGAGGCGCGCTTCGTTCTCTCCGGCGCTCCCGCGGCTGCGCCTCTGGGATCGACGGTAACCGTCCGGCTCGCCGCTCCCGGCCATCAGGCGATGATCGCGGTTCCGCTCGGCGCGATCTACGACCGCGGACAGGGACCGGGAGTCTGGGTCGTCAACGGCGGGAATAGCCCCAAGGTCAGCTGGCGCCCGGTACGGCTTGCCGCGATCGGCGAGGACAAAGCGACAGTGACAGCGGGATTGCGAGCGGGCGAGCGCTTCGTCGCGCTGGGCGCACACATGCTCCACCAGGGCCAGCCGGTCCGCATCGCGGCGGGAGCGGTCCGTTGAGCGGCACCGCGGAACCCAAAGGCAGGTTCAACCTGTCCGCCCTCGCGGTGCGCGAACGGGCGGTCACTTTGTTCTTCATCATCGCCATCTCCGCTGCGGGCATCGTCGCCTTCCTCAGCCTCGGCCGCGCCGAGGATCCCAGCTTCACCATCAAGCAGATGACCGTGGTCACTGCCTGGCCCGGCGCCACCGCGCAGGAAATGCAGGACCAGGTCGCCGAGCCGCTCGAAAAGCGGCTGCAGGAGCTGCGCTGGTACGACCGCGCGGAGACGTTCACGCGTCCCGGCCTTGCCCTCACCACCCTGCTTCTGCGCGACCAGACGCCCCCGTCCGAAGTGCAGGAACAATTCTACCAGGCGCGCAAGAAGCTGCAGGACGAGGCGCCCAGGTTGCCCCGCGGCGTCGCCGGTCCGTTCGTCAACGACGAATATGGCGACGTGACCTTCGCGCTCTATGCGCTGAAGGCGAAGGGCGAACCACAGCGCGAGCTTGCCCGGCAGGCGGAGACGCTGCGCCAGCGGCTGCTGCATGTGCCGGGCGTCAAGAAGGTCAACATCGTCGGCGAGCGGCCGGAACGCATCCATGTCGAGTTCGCGCAGGATCGGCTGACGACGCTGGGTATCGCACCCCGGGCCATATTCTCGGCGCTGGCGCAGCAGAATCTGATTACTCCGGCGGGCGCGATCGAGGCGAACGGCCCGCAGGTGCTGGTCCGGCTCGACGGCGCGTTCGACGATCTCGAAAAGATCCGCAACCTGCCCATCGTCGCCAATGGCAAGACGCTGCGACTGGCCGACATCGCCGAGGTCCGGCGCGGCTATGAGGATCCCGCCACCTTCCTGATCCGCAACCAGGGCGAACCAACGCTGCTGCTGGGCGTGGTCATGCGCGAGGGCTGGAACGGGCTCGACCTCGGAAGGTCGCTGAAGGCCGAGGTCCAGGCGATCTCCTCGGAACTGCCGCTCGGGATGGCCCTCGATCCCGTGACCGACCAGTCGGTGAACATCTCGGCTGCCGTCGATCAGTTCATGCGGACGTTCCTGGAGGCGCTCGCGATCGTGATGATCGTCAGCCTTATCGCGCTCGGCTGGCGGGTCGGCATCGTCGTGGCGGGCGCGGTCCCGCTGACGCTCGCAATCGTGCTGGTCGTCATGTGGGCGACCGACAGGGTGTTGGACCGCATCACCCTCGGCTCGCTGGTTCTCGCGCTCGGACTGCTCGTCGACGACGCGATCATCTCGATCGAGATGATGGTTGTGAAAATGGAAGAGGGCTTCGATCGCATCAAGGCGTCGGCCTATGCCTGGAGCCACACCGCGGCGCCGATGCTGGCGGGCACGCTGGTTACCGTGATCGGCCTGATGCCCGTGGGTTTCGCGAAGTCCACAGCCGGCGAATATGCCGGCAACATCTTCTGGGTCGTCGGCTTCGCCCTGCTCGCCTCCTGGGTCGTGGCGGTGGTGTTCACGCCCTATATGGGCGTCAAGCTGCTGCCGGCGATCAAGTCGGTCCATGGCGGCCACGACGCCATCTACCAGACGCCGCGCTACCAGAAGCTGCGCCGGCTGATCCGCTGGGCCGCGACGCGCAACCGGTTGGTGACGATCGCCGCGCTGGTCGCGTTCCTCGTCGCCGGCGCCGGGACGGTGCTGGTGAAGAAGCAATTCTTCCCCACCTCCGACCGGCCCGAGGTCCTGGTCGAGGTCCAGATGCCCAAGGGCACCTCGATCGAACAGACCAGCGCCGCGACGGAACAGGTTGAAGCCTGGTTGCGCAAGCAGCCCGACGCCAAGGTCATCACCGCCTATGTCGGCCAGGGCGCGCCGCGCTTCTTCATGTCGCTTTCGCCCGAGCTGCCCGATCCCTCCTTCGCCAAGGTCATCGTCCGCACCCCGGACGAGGAGGCGCGCGACGCATTGAAGGCGCGGTTGCGGCAGGCCGTCGCCGACGGTCTCGCTCCCGCCGCGCGCGTGCGGGTGACGCAGCTCGTTTTCGGTCCCCCCTCTCCCTACCCGGTGGCGTTCCGCGTCAGCGGCCCCGATGTCGAAGCGCTGCGCGCCATCGCCGATCAGGTTCGCTCGATCATGACCAACGATCCGATGATGCGGACGGTCAACAGCGACTGGGGCGAGCGCGTGCCGACGCTGCACTTCGTGCTCGATCAGGACCGATTGCGCGCCATGGGCCTGACTTCGGGCGATGTCGGCGAGCAGCTGCAGTTCCTGCTCTCGGGCGTGACGGTTTCGCAGGTCCGCGAGGACATCCGCACCGTCGATGTGGTCGCGCGCTCCGCCGGCGAGACGCGGCTCGATCCAGCGCGCATCGGCGATTTCACGCTGACCGCCGCGAATGGCCAACGCGTTCCGATCAGCCAGATCGGCAAGCTCGAGCTGCGTATGGAGGATCCGATCCTGCTCCGCCGCGACCGGGTGCCGACCATCACGGTACGCGGCGACATCGCCAACGGCCTGCAGCCACCCGACGTCTCGACCGCGATGCTCAAGAAGCTCCAGCCGGTGATCGACACGCTGCCCGCGGGATACCATATCGACATGGGCGGCTCGATCGAGGAGGCGGGCAAGGCCAATGCGGCGCTCGCCCCGATCTTCCCGATCATGATCCTGCTGATGATGATCGTCATCATGCTGCAGGTTCGCAGCTTCTCGGCGATGACGATCGTGCTGCTGACGGCGCCACTCGGATTGATCGGCGTGGTGCCGACGCTGCTGCTGACCGGCCAGCCCTTTGGCTTCAATGCCATCCTGGGGCTGATCTCATTGGCCGGAATCCTGATGCGCAACACGCTGATCCTGATCGGCCAGATTCATGAGAATGAGGCGCAAGGCCGGACGCCGTTCGACGCTGTGGTCGAAGCGACCGTGCAGCGCTCGCGGCCGGTGATCCTGACGGCGCTCGCCGCGGTCCTCGCCTTCGTGCCGCTCACGCATTCGGTGTTCTGGGGCGCGATGGCGTTCACGCTGATCGGCGGCACGTTGGTCGGAACAATTCTGACTCTCGTCTTCCTGCCCGCGCTTTACACGCTCTGGTATCGGATCAAGTCCGAACAGGGCAGCGCGCAGCAGGTCGAGGGGGTGCCCGCATGAGCGTCGCCGGCAAGGACGGTGCGACGTCCTGCCACGAGCGCGGGTCATGGCCGCCGCTTCGGTGCTCGAGTGGCATGGCCGCAGGCGCGCCTCGCGCTACCCCGGGCGAAGATCCGCTTGAGCCGCTCGAAGGCCGGTGGATCTGGCGCATCCTGATCTGTCTGAACAATCGCGAGCACCGGTTCGCGGATCTGAGATCGGCGATCCCGCGGATCAGCGCCAACATTTTGACCGACCGGCTGCGCGCGTTGGAAAGCGCGGGTCTCGTCGAGCGGCGCCATCTCCCGCCTCCATATGCCAGCCATGTCTACATGCTGACCGAGCTCGCGGCGGGGCTGCGGCCGATCCTGGGAGCGCTCGCAAGCTGGCGAGACGCGCAACGCCGCATTCGATGATCGCAAGTCCTCAAAAAATGGAGCAGCTACGATGAAGCTCATGGAAAGCGTACGCCGGATCTGGTGCTATTTCGAGATGGTCGCCGAGGCAGCGGACTATGATCCGCTGACCGAAATCACGGCGCGGGTCGAACGGCTGGAACGTGCAGTAGCCGATCTCGGCAAGAGGGCTGAGACCTCCGCCTAGCCTTCGAGGAGCTCGCCACACGCGTGCGCCGATCGGCGCCCGAGGGCGAAGGCGTATCTCGCGCGGCGGCCGGCCGCGGCACCGCGACGATCATGAAAGAGAGACGAAATGCCAGTCCATCCAGACAACGAAACAGGCCTTCTGAAAATTTCGGAAGCCGTCACTCTGCGCTACGAAAAAATGGGACACGGGGCACCCTTGGTCCTGCTGCACACGATCCGCACGCAGATCGAATATTTTCGTGCGCTGATGCCGGTCCTCGCCAAGGGCCACACGGTATATGCCATCGATCTGCCCGGACATGGCTATTCATCGATCGATCCCCACGCCCGTTTCGACGAGCCCAATCTCAGGCAGGCAGTCATCGGGTTCATCGAGAAGCTCGACCTCACCGACGTCACGTTTGTCGGTGAATCGATCGGCGGAACGTTGGTCCTGACCGCCGCGGCCGCAGTGCCGCAACGGCTCGAGCGCGTCGTCGCCATCAACCCGTACGACTACGACACCCGCTATGGCGACGGCATCCGGCGCGGCAATGGGTTCGCGAACCTGATCATCGGAAGCCTGCAAGTTCCGATTCTGGGCGCCATCAATGCATCGCTCGAAAACAGGATGGTGCTCGGCAAGATCATGGGCGGCGGATATCACGACCCGCACAAGCTTCCTGCCGATTTGCTCGATGCCTTTACCAAGGTGGCACGCCGTCCCGGATACAAGCGCGCAGCGCGGAAAGTTCTCGCCGGCTGGCGCTCCTGGGGCAGGGCCCGCAACCTTTATGGAAAAGTCTCGGCACCGGTAACCCTCATCTATGGAGACAGCGACTGGTCGCGCCCCGAGGAACGCGAGCGCACCCGGGCGCTGCTGCACAATCCGCAGATGATCACGCTCAAGAATACCGGCCACTTCTCGGCGGTCGAAAATCCCGTTGAATTGGCGCGTATCGTGTTGGGGGCCTGATGTCGGATGAATCTCTGCCACGCGTGATTTCGGCGAAGCGTTCCAACGGATTGAACGACAGCTGTCGGGAGCGCCTGCACGCCGGCTGAACGAGCGGAATTGGGGCGCATTGCCGCCACCCCATCTAGCGGGATAGCGACGGCGGCTACGACCCCGCTGCGGAGCCAATCGTCGAGCAGACCGGCAAGCTCGCCCGCTCCAGCAACAACACCCAAGCCTCGCAGTGCAGTCCCCCACCGCACGGACCTTGGCCGCGAGCATCGCGGCAAAGACCTTGGGCAGACCGTCTGCCGGCAGCCACCAGATCAAGGCGCTCGAAGACCGTCTTGGCGTCAGCCTGTCCTCGCCGTTAGCTGACTGGCAGGAATCCAACCGCTAACCTCGCGGCGCGATGTCCGCTATCGGGGCGGTAGCGGACCGGCAGCTTTCAAGTCGCTCGCCCGAGGAACCAAGCGTCGGCTGACGTCAGAGATTGCACGCCCGCCGATGTCTGCTTTCGTTCGCAGATGCTACCCCATGAATCGCGCACGCTTGAACACGCCTTCGCCATCCCTCGGGCCACGATCGAGGACGGCCCCGGAAGGCCGCTCACGACGTGCGAGAAGTTGGCGTGTCGCGTGCTGCTGCGGGTGGTCGGGAAAAAAGGCCCTCCACTTCTGCGAGACCGTGGAGGGCGGGAATCCGCTCTACCGGAAGTCACACTCTCGCTGGCGCTGGACGCGATGGAGCGGACCATCCGGGCACAGTAGCGGCTTGGGTGCAGTGGGGGATTGTGCGGCAGAGGGAACAGCCCTCCGCCAGCGGTCGTTTTTCTCGAATGGACCCGGCAGAACCGCACAACGAACCCAGCAACGTCGCCGCCGAAGAGGGCGAGGTGATCGTAGACGGCCCTGACGGCGTGGCCGTTTCGCTAACGCCCGAGGCCGCCGTAGAAACCTCCGATCGCTTGCTTGAGGCTGGCGCGACTGCGGCGGGCCAGCGCAAAGAGCAGGATTGGCAGCAGAACCCCGAATAGCAAAAAGGCCCGGTCGCTATGACCGAGCCTTTCAACGTGAAATATACCCCTTCTGCGCATTGGATCGGACGGACGGCGGCTGGTAAGTTTGGAGTGCTCGTGCGGCCCAACCGGGCGAGTGTGATGGCCGGAAGCCCACCTCTCCGCGAACCAACTTCCGGCCATTACCCCATCATCTGCCGCTGCAATCAGAGCCGCTATTTCAGGCCCAGGTCCCGCTCGATCGCGGCGAGCGCGAGCGTCAGGTGCGACTTCCGGTAGAGCGGATTGCAGCTTTCCACGAGGCCGCAGAAACGCACCAGAGCGCGCTTCTCCACGGCCGATAGCAGCACGCGGCAGGCCAGCTTTTCGCAGGGGGTAAGCGGTCTGCCGGTGCCATCGTCAATAGCGGCGCGCAGCACATCGAGGGCGTGCTCGATCGTTCGCGACTCATGTTCTGTCATTTTCGAACAAAAGCAGAACATTGACTAACGCGCTACCCGGGGATTCGCGTATGCGGCTATTTGGTGACGGCCGCGGCCTCGTGCGCAAGGCGCTCCCGCTTCAACTGGCGGGCATACTTGGCCTGGGAATTTCGCCTCGACCAGATGATCAGGGCGATTGCGGCCGCCAGGACCACGGCTAGCAGGACATATGCGATCAGAACACGGTCAGTGATGGGGAATACCTATGAGGCGACACCACTCCCAGACGGGGTGCATGCCGCCGACCTTCAACGCACCATCTTCCAAGCGAGATGCACAGTCGCGTCCTCACGATGCGCTCAGGGGCTGTCAGGGTCGTCGTCGTCGTTCGTCGACACGTAAATAGCCGTTCCGATGATAGCAGCGCCAGCGATGAGAATAATCGCTACCGATCCATTGAGATCGCTCGATTTATCGCTGGTGGTAGCTGCGCGCTGCAGCGACAACATTGACGCCGATGCCTGAGCGACGGGTACCGCCGCCACACCGAAGGTCAGCACAGATGCTGACACTAGCTTAAGAAGACGCATACTGAAGCCCTTCTACTACAAAGGCCTCCCCGGAACACGTTGTCACTCCTTGGGGACATAGTCCACTGCGCCGCGACGAGTCGCCCGAATCGAAGGACTGGGCCAGCGCCTTCCGATAGAGCGGGAGGCATTTCTGGAGATTACAAGCCCACGTTCCTATTTGGCCGGCAAGGGATACCCTATTAGGCACGACTTGGGGCCACCGAACAACGCGTGCCCGCCATATGCAGCCGTGAACACCCTACCAATCAATAGCGCGGCTGCGAGCGCGAGTTTGCCAGCGGTGCTCACTCCGGCGACGCGAATCCGCGGGTATCGCGACAGGCCGAGCGGCTGTTCGCTCTTGTCGAAGACATCGCGGCCATCGAAGCAGGAACAAGGGGCTTGTCTCCGGCTACGACGCGTCGCCTGATTGGCTTTGGCAGCCAGGCGGCACGTCTGTTCGACAGAACCATCGGAGCAAGGGGGCGGCGATGAGCGAAGCGGGCGGTGCAGCGCAAGGTAGTTTCAAGGTCAATTCGCTGACCGGACTCGACAAGGCCGACGCGGTCGCCGGACGCGTGCGATGGGACGGTCCGCGCTCGATCTGGAACATGACGATGCTCACCGCCGCGCTGGTCCTTGGACCGCTGACTTTCAACTGGGGCGCGTTTGGAATCTTTCTAGTGACGGCGGGCATCACGCTTTGCGCCGGCCATTCGGTCGGATTTCACCGCCGGCTGATCCATCGCAGTTTCGATTGCCCCAAATCTGTGGAGCGCGTCCTTGTCTGGTTCGGCACCGCGGTCGGCATGGGGGGACCCATCTGGACGATTCGCCTACACGACAGTCGCGATTGGGCGCAGCGCCAGCCCGACTGTCATTGGTTCCTCCGCCATGCCAAGCCGCTTCTCGTCGACGGCTTCTACTATCTGAACTTCCGCCTTGAGTTGGCGCACCCGCCCGGCTTCGATCCCGGGCCGGGCATCGCCGACGATCGCTTCTACCGTTTTCTCGATCGCTACTGGATGTGGCAGCAAATCCCGATCGCGCTGGTGCTCTACGCGCTCGGCGGTTGGCCTTGGGTAGTGTGGGGGGTGGTCGTTCGCGTGGCGGCCTGCACGACGATGCACTGGTTCATCTCATACTTCGCCCACACCCGCGGTCCGCAAGACTGGGCGGTCGATGGTGCGGTCATTCAGGCGTATAATGTGCCGCTGATGGCGATCCCGACGATGGGGGAGAGCTGGCACAGCAACCATCACGCCTTTCCGGCCTCCGCCCGACACGGCCTGTATCCCGGCCAAATCGACCTTGGCTATCGCTTCATCCAGTTGCTGGAATTTCTTGGCCTCGCGTGGAACGTCAAACTGCCGCGGTCTCTGCCGCCGCGCCCGGGCATTACTCCGATCACCGACCGCGCGCTCAGCATCGCCGCGCCCGGTCAGGCCGAGGCGGTTCGGCAGGACATGGCCACTTGAAGGACCGTTTGTCAGACTTCCGTGCGGCGCACGACCTCGCCGATCCGACCGCGCCAAAGTGGCGCCTTCGCATCGGTCCGTTGACGATGACGCTGCGCAACTTCGCGTGGAGGCAAGCCGCGATCGACGCGCACGATACGCATCACCTTATCACCGGCTATCCCCTCACCATGCGCGGCGAGATCCAGCTCGCAGCATGGGAATGGGGTGCTGGACGATATCCGGATTGGCGCGCGACAGCCTTTTGCACGCCGCTCATTGTGCTGGGTGCCGTCATCATGCCACGGCGGACATTGCTGGCTTTCCGCGCGGGAAGAAACACCCAGAGCCTCTATCCACCCCGGCGCCGCGGCGCTCGAAAGGACCGGTTGGAGAACGACGGCTAAGGTTATGCCAGCTCCCTGGAGCTGCCGGTCCGCTTTCCACCCTTAGCGGTCTGACGGCATTCAAAAGGGGAACAGGTAGCCGTCGGTTTCCTTGCTCTCTCCTAAAGCGGGCGCTCACGCGAGCATGGTTTTGGGAATATGCGTGATGCGGCAAGCGAGATCCGCCTCGCCGGAGGCGACGACATAATAGTCGCCGGCATCTGCGATGCCCGTCGTGAACACCACGTCGCGAACATAGATCTTGTCCTCGAGCGGGCGCGTGAGTTCGGGCGCGGCCTCGAGCAGGGGAACATGTTCGGTCCGCAGCAGGCGCGATGGATCGGCGGAGTCGAGTATCGACCAATAGGTACGGTAAATTCCGACGATCTCCTTGGGCTCGACCCCGTGCCAGAGCGTCAGCCAGCCCTGCTCCGTCAGGATCGGCGGCGTCCCGCCGCCCATGCGCGCCGTCGCGATCGTCGCGGCATGGGGCCGAATGCCGGGTTCGCGATACGGCTTCCAGTGCAGCGCATCGGGCGAGGTCGCGAGATTGATCGACGGACCGCCCCGCCATTCGCTTCCCGGCGGGTAGGCGAAATAGAGATCGCCGAGCGGGCGGGTCTGCGCCCAATATTTGCCCTCGATCAGCCCCTCGAAGATCAGCATGTCCTTGTTCTGGTGATCGAGGACGATATCCTCGAACACGAAGTCGAGACCGTTGGTCGAGCTGTACAAGGTAGTCGAATGGCGTTCGGGGCTGACCGAGCACGTCGTCATCAGCCAGCGATCTTCGATCCTGGAGACCCGGGCATCCTCGACGCCATAGCATTGGAAGCTGCCCTGCGGCGCGAGCGCCTTTTCGTAGTGTACGGCGACGATCCCCAGCCCGTCCGGAGTCAGCTCGACCGGCAGAATCCAGGACAGCGAGGTGAGCGCCATCACCTTCCATCGCCCGCCGCGGATCAGGAACTTGCGCGGGTCGCCGGTGTCGACCAGCTCAAGCGGCCACGCATCGAGCACATAGGCGCCGTCCTGCCAGCGGATCGCGTGGATATGGCCATCGAAGATCGGCTCGCGCAGCGCTTCCGCGACGCGCACGAAGATTGCGAGGTTGCCGTTGGGCAGCCGGGTCAGCGCGGGGTTGAACGCGCCCAGCACATAGGTCTCGGCAACGAGATGCCCGGCGAGCGGCGAACGCGACAAGTCGACGTCATCCGGCCCGAAGATCAGGCGGTCGACTGCGAAGCGGCTCATTCCTCACCCCGGGCGCGCGGCGCGATCACGACTTGCTGGACCACGGCGCGGCGCGGCTGGGTCAGTACGTACTGGACCCCGACGGCAATGTCCTCGGCACGAAGCATCGTCTCCTTGCGATTCTCCTCGGCCTGCTCCTCGGCGGTGAAACTCTGATACTGGAAATCCGCGCCGGTCTTGGCCGGCTCGATGTTGCACACCTTGATGCCCTTGGGCGCGAGTTCCTTGCGCACGGCTTCCGCGAAGCCGGCAACCCCGGCCTTCATCCCCGCATAGACGCTGCCTTCGGCCCCGAGGAGATGCGCCGAGACCGACCCGATGAAGACGATGTCGCCATGGTCCCGCATCACTTCGGCCGCGGCATAGGCCGTGGTCAGATAGGCCGTGAAATCCACGGCGATCGCGTAGCGCAGCTCCTCGGCGGTCATCGTCGTGAGACCCTTGGCGGGGATCGCGGCGTTGACGATCGCGATGTCGAAATCGCCGAAATAGTCCTTCGCCGCCGCAATGAAGCGATCGACGCCGTCGGGCTCGGCCAGATCGACATTGATCCCCTCGCCCTTGCCGACTTCGCGGATGCGCTCGAGGCCGTCCTGCAGATGCCGGGGATCGCGGCCGCAGACGAATACATGGACGCCTTCGGACGCGAGCAGCACCGCGATCGCGCGGCCGATCCCGGTGGTGCCGCCGGTGATCACGGCCTTGCGCCCCTTCAGCCCCGGCATGTCGGTATGCGCGTCCGACCGGTTGCGGGCCGGCGGTTCGGCGAGTTTGGTCATGCGCGATCTCCTTCTGGGCAGTCGCCGGTCACCAGCTGAGGGTAACGCGGCTGTCGGCGGGGACGTGGTACTCGATGCGGTCGGCGGCGCTGTGCCGGGGACGAATGCGGTCGCCTCGCGCGGTGGACACGGTGAAGTCGGGGAGCCTGGTCCTTCCGGTGCGCAACAGGCTCAGGGCCGCCGTACATCCCTCGGCGCCCCCGAGCTGGAAGCTCAGCGCGCGCTCCGACGGGCGCTCGCTCGCGAGCAGGAAATGGTCACAGAAAATGCGGAACGGCGCATCGCGAACATTGTGGAAGCAGCGGCTGGCGAACACGAATGCCGCTCCTGCGCCGTAGATTTCCTGCCCGACCTGCCCGGCAGGCTGGCCGTCGATGTAGAGGTCCTCGACCGGAAAGGAGAGACTGCGGTCGACATGCCCGTTGTTCTCGCGCTGCTCCGGAGCGATCGCCTCGGGGGGCAGCGCGTCGGGATAATAGAACCAGGCCCGATCGAGCGCGTAGCGGCAATATTGGCTGAGCAGGAGGCGCACCGAAGGATCGAGATCGGGGCCGCTATCCTTGAGATAGCGCTCGAACGCCGCAAAACTGTCGAAGCATTCGTACATCGCCATATACGGCGCATCGTGAAGCGCAGTGACGCCGAGGAAATTGCAGTAATGCCGCGCGTGGCCGATCTCGGACTCCCAGATCGCGGTATTGTGGAAGAAGCTCGCCAGATAGACGTAGCTCTGGCGCAGATATTTCTCGTCATCGGTGATCCGCCACAGCCGCATGCACGCCGCCGCGCCCCAGGCGGTCAGATTGGCCTGGTAGTTGAGTTCGAAGCGCATCCCCTCGGCGGCGTCGATCGCGGCACGGGCCTCGTCGAGGTATCGCTTGTCGTCGGTCAGCTCGAACGCCTGGAGCATGACATAGGCGTAGATCCCGCCGACGTCGGTCTGGCCGAGCCCCTCGTCGTCGCGGGCCTCCTGGACCACACGCAAGTCGCGGACGTCGTATTGGATCGGCCATTTGTACTTGAAGTGGTGTGCGGCTTTTATCCCGAAGTCGATCGATTTGCGGAAAAGCCGCATCGCTTGCTTATCGCCATCGATCGCCAGCCGGCCGAGCATGGACAACGGATGGTAGAGATACCAGCTGTCGACGGCGTTCTTGTCCTTGTCCTTGCCGACATTGGGCAGATAGCGCCGCAGCGTCTTCAGCCTGGGATCGTAGAATTTGCCCAGACCCGCAGCGAGCTCCGCCCCAACCGGTGCCTTGACGGCCGACCAGACTTCATAGTCGCGAAGCGACGCCAGCACCGAGAGCTGGACCATCGAGTCGGGATATTCGGCGGCGGTGTAGGGATGGACGTAGCGATGACCGTAATGGCGGATCGTCGCCTTGGGCGAGCGTGACAGATCCGCGAGCGAGCGCTCGGCGCGATCGACCCAGTCGTGAAATCCCGTCTCCGGCATCGTGATGTTCCGCAGCACGGTTCCGAGCAACGACAGATAGCGGCGTGCCATCTCGCGCTCGTCGCCTGCGACTTCGTCGTGAAAGGCAATCAGCGCATCCGAGACCACCGTCGCGCGTCCCTCGGGCAGCGGATTGACCGGCGGAACGCCGCGCTGGGGCGGGGTGGGAAGCAGATAGCCGATCTCGGGCCAGACCCCGCCAACCGCGCCGTCGGGCTTGGTCCCCGTCGCGTCGAAATAGGGATTGAGGGCGGTCAGGTTCTGGAAATACAGGACGCTGCCGAACTCCGGCTCCTCGAGCCGGAAATAGATCGCGCCGCTGTTGAGCCCGCGCTGCGCCGCCTCGACGGTCCCCCGCGCGCCGATCGGATCGTCGTCGGCATCCAGCGGGTAGAGGTCGCGCGGCACGAACGAGGTGAGCAGCGGCACGGCAGGCTCGAGGCACGTCGTGACCCGCAGTACAGGGATCGCGCCCTCTTCGAGGCGGATCGCGATCCGGTGAAAGCCAAGGCCGCTCTCGACTTCGATCCGCGCCGCCTCGTCGTCGCGCGTGCGGACGCACCTGGCCGAGCGATAGCCTGCGGGAAGGAAGGCGGCGCGCATCGCCAACCCGCCGCGGCCTTCGCGCCGCACGATGACCCAGATCGCGTCATGCCCTGCGCACAGCGCGATGCTGCGTGACCCGAGCGCCAGCGTGCCGAGCGCACGCATCGACCCTTCGCCCAGCTCCGCGCGAAGCAGGATCACGCCCGGCGTCATGCCAGCAACTTCGTCGGGAGCTTTCGCCAGCTTGCGGCGCACGGCTTCCATCGTCGTTACCCGTGCCGCGCGGCGGGTGCGTTCGCCTGAGGCGTCGCCCGGTCTGGCATTAGAACCCTCCGGTTTTCCCGGCCCGCACGATCATTCATGGCCGGGCGCCAGTCGCTCCGCCGCGGCACGCTCCGCGGCATGCGCGTGGGGCTGGGGATGTCCGCCGGTGCGCAGATATCGCCGGTCGATATCGGCGATGATCCCCTCGGCCTTGTCCCCGGCATGCAGGCGGATCAGCGCGTCGAGCTTGGCTTCGCTGCGATCGTCGTTTTCCTTCGACGCCGGCGATCCGGCGTAGAGGAAATAGGCGAGGCCGACGACCTGCCAGAGAAGCTGGAGGAACTCCGACTGCCAGTTCTCGAAGGTGTCGCGACCCATCTCGACGAGATAGGCGTTCCACTCGGCCGCCTGGTGGTGCTCCGCCGCCTCATCGACAAAGGCATACCACCCGAACACCCAATGACCGGCGATCGATACGACGAAGAACAGGATCGTCAGCCAAGCATACCCATATTTACGCATGCGCGCATCTCCTCACGGTGCGGGCGCGGCCCGATCTCAGCACGTGGCCGCCAGCGCCCGGCGGCAGTCCTGCGCACATTCACGGCACATCTCCGCGCAGAGCCGGCAATGATCGTGCGCGTGACGGCTGCATTCCTCGGCGCATGCCTCGCAAGCGTGCGCGCACAGCTCGAGCATCGCGCGCCGGATCTTCGCATTGTCGCCGGTCTGGCGAGACAACAGGCGCGAGGTCGCGTGGCAGACGTCCGAACAGTCGAGGCAAACTCGAACGCACTGGCGCAGATCCATATGCTCGGCCGAGCAGGCATCGGCGCACGACGCGCACATCGCCGCACAGAGCATCGCATGCCGCGCGGCGGCCGCATGCGCTTCGTCCACGTCGCCGCCGACATCGGGATGGAGTGTGAGCATTTTGCCGATCGACATCAGGCGTTTCCGCGCTTGCGGCGTGTCTCCCAACCCTTCTTCGCCGCGGCCGATCGATCGGCCGCGGTCTGGCTGGCGCCACCCTTGCGGCCGCCCTTGCGCGCGCTCTCGTGGTTCTCCTTCTTGCCGCGTCCCGAACCCGACTTCTTGCCGCCGCCGGATTCCTTGTTCACCGTGGCCCAGGCGCGACGCTCGGCTTCCTTCTTGCCCACGCCGCGGTCCTCATACCCTTCCTCGATATGCTCGGCCTTGCGCTTCTGCTTGTCGGTATATTTGCTCTTGTCACCCTGCGGCATACGGGCCTCCACGGACGAAACGCACGCGCGTTGAACTGCCGGGCGATGCCGCAGTTCCCGAACAATCTAACGGACTAACCTGCTTTAATTACAGCAATTCTAGCCCTTCTGAGGGAACGGCCACGGGGGCAGCATCGTTCAGCGGGAATCGCCTGGCAGGAGGTTCTCATGGCAGATACGATCGATCCGGCACGTGCCGACGACGCCCCGCTCAGCACCTCGAAAAGCCGGTCCGCTGCGGTCGAGGCCGCGACCGAGGCGCTGATCGACAAACCCGGACAGGGCGATGCTGATACGCTGGTCGGCCGTACCGTCACAATCGACCGCCCGCGCGCCGAGCTGTTCGCCTATTGGCGCGACTTCACCAACCTTGCGACTTTCATGGAGAATGTCGAACGCATCGAAGCGCTGGACGGCGGACGGTCGCACTGGGTCGTGAAGGCGCCCGCCGGCAAGACCGTCGAGTGGGTCTCGCGCATCACCGAGGAGGACGACGGGGCGTTCATCGCCTGGGCCTCGGAAGACGGCGCCGATGTGCCCAACAGCGGTCGCGTCGATTTCCGCGATGCCCAGGCCGGCCGGGGAACGATCGTCACCGCCACGATCCTATATGATCCACCCGCCGGCGCGATCGGCAAGCTTATCGCCAAAATGTTCCAGCGCGAACCGGCGATCCAGGCGCGACGCGACCTGCGTCGTTTCAAGCAACTCATGGAGACCGGCGAGATCGCCACCGGCGCTCGCAACAGGCGCCTCCAGCAAGAGGGGAAGAACTGATGCGCGCACTGGCATGGCACGGCAAGCACGACGTGCGCGTCGACACGGTCGACGATCCCGAGATCCTCAATCCGCGCGATGCGATCATCAAGGTGACTTCGACCGCGATCTGCGGATCGGACCTCCATCTTTATGACGGCTATATTCCGACGATGATGGCCGGCGACATCCTCGGCCACGAATTCATGGGCGAGGTCGTCGAGACCGGCCCGAAGTCGACGCTCGGGAAAGGGCAGCGCGTGGTGGTCCCCTTCACCATCTCGTGCGGCAGCTGCTATCATTGCGGCAAGCACCAATATTCGGCATGCGACAACGGCTTGCCCGCCGACAATCAGGACATCGCGCAGGAACTATACGGCCAGCCGATGTCGGGATTGTTCGGCTACAGCCACATGACCGGCGGCTATTCGGGCGGCCAGGCCGAATATGTCCGCGTGCCGTTCAGCGACGTCGGACCGATCGTCGTGCCCGACGGCGTCGAGGACGAGAAGGTGCTGTTCCTCTCCGACATTCTGCCGACTGGCTGGATGGCCGCCGAGAATGCCGGGATCGAGCCGGGCGACACGATCGCAGTGTGGGGCTGCGGGCCGGTGGGCCTGTTTGCGGTACAGTCCGCCTTTCTGATGGGCGCCGAGCGCGTGATCGCGATCGACCATTTCCCGCGCCGGCTGGAACTGGCCAGGAAGTTCGGCGCCGAGACGATCAATTTCGAGCAGAGCGCCACGTATGAGGCGCTGATGGAGATGACCGGCGGGATCGGCCCCGATGCCGTGATCGACGCGGTGGGTCTGGAGGCGCACGGCTTCTTCGTCGACAACGTCGTCGACCAGATCAAGGCATCGACTTTCCTCGGGACCGACCGGATCCACGCCATCCGCCAGGCGATCCTGGCCTGCCGCAAGGGCGGCCGGGTCTCGATGCCGGCGGTCTATGGCGGGTTCGTCGACAAGTTCCCGCTCGGGGCCTTCATGGAGAAGGGCCTGACGCTCAAGACCGGCCAGACCCATGTCCAGCACTACATGCCCGCGCTGCTCACCGCGATCCTCGAAGGCAAGATCGATACGACCTTCCTGATCAGCCACACGCTTCCGCTAGAGGAGGCGCCCAAGGGCTACAAGATGTTCCACGACAGCCAGAACGAAGTGACCAAGGTCGTGCTCAAGCCCGGCCTGGCGCCCGCAGCGGAGTAAGCGACATGGCGAACAAGCTCGCAATCATCACCGGCGCATCGACCGGGATCGGCTTCGAATTCGCCACGCTGGCGGCAAAGGACGGCTACGACCTGATCGTCGTCGCCGACGAGGCGCTGATCGACGCTGCCGCCGGCGACTTCCAGCAGTTCGGCACCGAGGTGCAGTCGGTACAAGCCGATCTCGCGACGATCGATGGCGTCGATACGCTGCTCGCTGCGGCGAACGGGCGCACGATCGACTTGCTTGCCGCCAATGCCGGCATCGGCACCGGCGGTGCGTTCCTCGAGCAGGAAGTGACCAACTGGCGCCATTCGATCGACACCAACGTCACCGGCACGGTCTATCTGCTCCAGAAGGTGTTGAGGGACATGGTGGCGCGCGGGCAAGGCAAGGTGCTCGTGACCGGATCGATCGCCGGCTACATCCCGGGCAGCTTCAATGCGATCTACAATGCGACCAAGGCGTTCATCGACAATTTCACCGAAGCGCTGCGCAACGAGCTGAAGGATGTGGAAGGCGTCACGCTAACCACGCTCATGCCGGGCGCGACCGACACCGAGTTCTTCGCGCGCGCCGACATGCTCGACACCAAGGTGGGGCAGGACGAGAACAAGGCCGATCCCGCCAGGGTGGCGAAGGACGGCTGGGACGCACTGATGGCCGGCAAGGGGCACATCGTCTCGGGGCTCACCAACAAGCTTCAGGTCGCCGCGTCAGGGATCGCGCCACAATCGATGCTCGCCGCAATGCACCGCGGCATGGCCGAGCCGGGCAGCGGCAAGGAGGAGGACGATGACTGACAGCGGCAAAACCGAACCGCCCGCGACCGTGAAGTCTGAAACCGCAGGACTGCGCGACAGGATCGAGGCGGACGAAAACGCCACGCCGGGAGGTCAGCCTCCCGAAGAGGTCGAAGATCGTCCTGCGGTCGGATCCGTGAAGCCCGAGGATTATCCCGACGATTTGCCGGATCATTGAGGGTTAGGTTCCGATCCTCGGAATGCCGGGCGAACATGCGCCGTTTTGCGTCCAGGCGCCAGCCAAAGCGCGGCCCGAACGGCGGCTCTCGGACTCGCCCGCCAGGAAGGGGGATGGCCGATTGCGGGGCGTTAGCGGTCGTTCGTCTATGGGTTCATAGCTTGGAAGGAAGTAGCGGAGTCGCCCGGCAAGGACCCGGGTGCGAGCGGTCCGCCCGACATATCGCCCGGCGCCAGTCCGATCACCAACCGGAGCATGATTCGCGTCGAACGCAAAGCAGTTCGCAGTACCGGAACGAGATCGGCGCGGAGCTGGCCGATCGGATCGGCGGAGCCGTCGCGTTCGAGCAGGGCGAGCAGCCGGCGCTCATCACCGGTGAGGGCCGCGTCGGAAACGCCGCCCGCGTCGAAACGCCGCCGGAACCCGGCCTCGAACAGAGTGAGCAAGCCGTCGAGCACGGGTGCCAGCATGCCGCTGCCGGGGATGGCGAGGCGAGCGGACAGAACGGGCTGGACCGGCTGCCCGAGATCCCGGGCGATGCGCCAGTAGCGGGCGGCACCGACGACGGTCGCGATGGCGGGCGAAGCGAATACGGGGCGCATGGGCATCCTTCCTGACACCCCCTTCGACAGTCTTCCCTGGGTCTTCCCGTTTCGAGAATTGTTTCGCAAGCGATAGGGACAAGGTGTGGCAGCAAAAAGACCATGATGCTCCGCATTTTCGCATCGTGCCTCCCTCGTTGACCGACCCGCGCCCTTTTCCGACGAACAGGAGCCTTCCCCGCGGCGCGCATGGCGTTTCCGGAAAAGCGGGGTGGGCGGCACAAAGCGAACGAAGAGGTGCAGCCCCGGGCGGGGTCGGCACCCAAAGGGCCGGAGCGACGTGGAGGAGCCGCACCAGCGCTTGCCGACCCCGCGACGGCGCCGGGCAGGGAGCGCCGCCCACCCAAGCAATCACCGCGGCAGGCTTCTCGAAACGGCAGCTGCCAGCACGGCGCCGTGCGTAACGGAACGATCACCCCGACGCCCGGTGCGACCGAGGAAGGATGCAGGGCCGGCTTCCGGCTGCCTGTGACGATGTTCCGACACGTACCGCCACGAAGCCGCAGGAATGCCGGGCGGTTCAACACCCTGGCAGAAACCGATATGGACAAGGCGGAGCACAACGCGAAGGCGACGATGAACAATACCGAATTTCGAGCCGGGCGGGCGGAAGGCCTGCGCGACGCCCTCGCCGCCGTCGAGGCAATGATCGCGGCTGAAGAGCGCAAGCGCGACCTGCCCGCCCCTTATGTAACGCGTACCGCGAGACGGACGCGGTGGCAGGCGTACCGGAACGCGGTGTCGAAGCTGCGCACGATGCTCAACCGGGCCACCCGAGGCGTGCCGGCCTCCGCGGGAATCGAGACGAAGCTCAAGCGGATGGGCCTTTAGGCAACCGGGTACCGCCGGGCCGGGGCAGCGATTCCGCCTGTCTGCCTGGGTCTCACTCTTGTCGGGTCCCGGCGCGTTCCTGCGCCGGCAAAAACGCCTCGCGATCGGACGGCCAGGACTGGTCCGGCACGACCATCGGGGCCGCGACGGGAGGGTCGCCTTCGGCGACATAGCCCTTCAGGATCGCGCCGGCTTTCAACGTGGCGTTCTGCCCCTTGTTGAGCAGACCGAGCAGGCCAAAGCTCAACACGCCCAGCGCCACGCCGGCCGCGTTGCCCTTCCCCTCCGTCCCGGTCGACCCCGTCAAGGCCAGGTCACCCCACTCGGTCTCGACGTAGAGAAGCTTGACGCTCAACTGTCCCCGGCCTCCCGCGGCGCTCGTGCCGGAGACGGTAAGCACTTCCCCCCAGGCCCGGGCGCCGATCGGGATGACGATCTTCCCGTCGATCAGCAGCGGCGCATTTACGCGCAGCTTGAAGCGCTCGCCGGCGCGCGCGGAACGGCTGTTGACTTCCTTCGTGACCATGAGCTCGAGCTCGGCGCCGTGCACCCATTTTGGTGGCGACGATGCCGGTGCCGGGAAGGCCGCAGGCGCGGTCGTGTCGACCTGCTGTGCCGCAGCAGGCGCTGCGGCACAGAGGGCGGCCGCTGTCAGTGACAGGCCAGCGCGCATTCGTTCAATTGCCCTGAGGTGCCGGGGCCGGAGTTTCGGCCGCTACCGGTTCCGCAGCGGGTGCGGCTTCGGCCGATGGCGCTGCGGCGGGCGCGGCGGCGGCCGGCATCGGCGAGCCCGCCGGCAGGAACCTGATCGCCGTGCCGGTGGCGTTGGTCTTGCCCCAGCTCATCACGGTCACGTGCGCATCGCCATAGCTGGCGTTGATGACCGCATCGGCGCCGAGCTTTTGCGCCCGCTCCCAAAGTTCCTGGTAAATCTTCTTCTGCGACGGCGATTTGCTGAAGATGGTGGCCTTGCGGACGCCTGCCTTCACTTCGCCGATGACCTCATAGGGTCGATCCTTGAAGTCGTAGGGGAACACGGGAACCCCGACATCCTCATTGACCAGCCTGGCCTGCGGCGCCACGGGCGCGTTCTGCGCGATCGCGGGCGCGGCCGCGATGAGCGTCAGGCCAAGTATGAACGGCTTCAACATCTGGATTTCCTCGCTTGAATGGATTGGGTACGCAGCTACTCAAGGCTCAGCCTTTGTCGTGCCCTGCAGGAGGGTCGAATTCGTCGGAGGCAGGGCATCCGGGGCGACGGGCGTGGCCGGCGCATCCGGGACAGTCACAGGCACCGGCATCGGCTGCGGGCGAGCCTGCGCGGAGAAGACGAGCGGAATGTCCTCTCCGACAAAACCCTTGATCTGCGCGCCTGCCTCGATCTTCGCGCTGGTGCCGGTCGTGAAGAAGCCGGCGATCGGCAGGAGCGCGGCAGCCGCGACCACGCCGCCCGTGCCGGTGACGCCCTTGTCGTCAAAGGTGCCGGTCAGACGGATCTGCCGGCCGTTGACCGACACGTAAAGGAGCGTCGCGGTGAGGTGGCCGGACTTGCCCCACATCCCCTTGTTGCGAACCTCGATGATCTCGCCCACCGCCAGTGCGTCGACCGGAATGACGATGCGGCCGTCGACGGCCACGGGCTCGATGACCGACAGGCGGAAATGCTGACCGACGCGCAATCTCTTGCCTTTCGTCGTCAGGAGTTCCTCGAGCCGCAGCTGGACGGTCGTGCCCGCGCGCAACATCGGCTGGACGGCACCTCCGAGCACAAGCGCCGGCGCCGGCGGCGCGACCTGAGCCGCCGCAGCGCAAGCCCAGCACAGGCTCACAGCCAGCACACAAAGTGTGCGCCTCATCTTTCAGACTCCCCCCGGCGGCCACCCCTGCCCGCGCACCGAGGCTGACAATGAAAACAGTGTTGGTCAAGTTACGAAATACCTTGAGCAAGTTCCCTCGTACCCGTCGGTCTGACCGGCGGCCGGTTCCGGCGATGTCATCAAGAATCCGCAAAACGGCGAACGTTGGGCAACCCGCCCGCCGCGCGGAAATGAAGGAGGCGTGTCCTGCGGAAGACGCGCGCCGCCCACCTTCTGATATTCGGTCGAGATATTCCGGGCTGGTTGCGTCGGCGCGTCGGGCATGGGAAAGCTCCTCCACGCGCCAGCGAGCGGGCGGCGGCCGGCGTTCCTCGGCCGCGCCCCTCACGAACCGGGGATTCAGGGACGGAAGCGGTCTCTCGCCAAGCGGGTGGACGAGCGGCTGGTTTCGCCGGCGACAACGGTCGCGTTGACAGGATCGCCCTCACGAGCGTCACCAGCGAATTCCATTGGCCAGCTATCACAGCGGCTCGCGCGTCAAATATCTTTGCGAATGGCGCTTCTCCGTCGCTGCCAGTCGCCGGGAGCTCCGCCTGAGGTGTCCCGGTCGCGTGATGGAGGGCGCTCGTGAAGTTCGGCAAAGCCGTCTCCGTCCGGGTCGGTGAGCGCGATCGATCGCGTGGAACGGCACCGTTGATCCCGGTTCTGAAGCGCCCTCCTCCGCGATGACGGCGACCGCTCCCCGCGACCATGGAACCGATCTGCATATGGCGCTAACGACCGGTCCCGTGGCTATGGAGACGGCGTAATGAAGCGAGCGGGATCGATCCTCGGCGCGTTGACTCTCTTCCTCGCGAGTACGGCAGCGCCGGCGCAGCAATCGCCCGCCGAGTTGCTGGGCCCCCTGTTCGAGGCGGTGCAGACCAAAAGGATCTTCGCGGACGGCAAGACCTTTGTCGACGCGGTGCCCAGGCGCGACGTGCGGGCGATACTGGCGGACTATCAACGTCAGCAGCCAGCCGACCCAACGGCGCTACGCGCCTTCGTGCTCGCCAATTTCACCGTGCCCGGAGTCAATGACCATGCGGTGACAGACGTTCGCCAGCATGTCCGGAGCTTGTGGCCGACGCTGGTCCGGCAACCCGTCTCGCCCGCCCCCGGCAGCTCGGCATTGCGGGTCCCCGCGCCGCATGTCGTCCCGGGCGGCCGGTTTCGGGAAATCTACTATTGGGACAGCTATTTCACGATGCTGGGGCTGGCCGTCGACGGTCAGCAACCGCTCATCGAGTCGATGCTGGAAGCCTTCACTACGTCGATCGAGGAGCATGGGCACATCCCGAACGGCATGCGGACCTACTATCTCAGCCGCTCGCAGCCGCCGTTCTTCGCGCTGATGCTCGACCTTTCCCGAAACGCCGATCCGGCGACGGCGACGCGCAGACTGGCCGCGTTGCGCCGCGAGCATGGCTTCTGGATGAAGGGCGAGACCTGCCTCGACGCTGGCGGTGCCTGTCTGCGGGTGGTGCGGATGCCGGATGGGACCTTGCTCAATCGCTATTATGACGATCGCGACACCCCGCGCGACGAGTCCTTTGCGGAGGATGTCGCCACCGCGACCGAAGCGCAGGCCGCAGGACGCGACGCGCAGCTGGTCCAGCGCAACCTGCGGGCGGGCGCCGAGAGCGGATGGGATTTCAGCAGTCGCTGGCTGGCGGACGCCCGCTCGCTTGCCACCATCCGCACGATCGATATCGTCCCCGTGGACCTCAACAGTCTGATGCTGGCGATGGAAGAGCGGATCGCGACCCGCTGCAGCGCGTCGGGCGACAGTGCGTGCGCCGGTGCGTTCAGGCGGCTCGCCACGCGACGCAAGGCTGCGATTGCGCGCTATCTCTGGGTCCCGCGCGAAGGCCGCTTCGCCGACTGGGACCGTATCGCGAAACGCCCGACCCCGGCTCTCACCGCCGCCACGCTGTTCCCGCTGCTCGTCGGCGCCGCCACGCCTGGCCAGGCGGACCGCGTCGCGGCGACCGTCCGTCGCACGCTGCTCGCGCCGGGCGGGCTGCGCACCACGATCAGCCGGACCGGACTCCAATGGGATTCGCCCAATGGCTGGGCGCCACTCCAATGGGTCGCGATCGACGGGCTGGCCCATTACGGCCAGACCGACCTTGCCCGCGAGATCGCGCGACGCTGGGCAGACACTGTCGCGCGCACCTATGCCGAAACCGGCAAGATGCTCGAAAAATACGATATCGAGGAGCGCAAACCCGGAGGCGGGGGCGAATATCCGACGCAGGACGGCTTCGGATGGACCAACGGCGTCTTCAGCGCGATCGACCAGCGCTGGCCGGATCTGATGCGCAAGCGCCGGCACGATTGAGAGGACCGGGCCGCCTGCGGCCCCTTGCGCGCCTCGGTGCCGCTGCAGGTGCGCATGGCGATCGGTCTGGCCCGCCAGCCAGGGATGTGCGACGGTCCAGGGCTCCCTCCCTCCGCTGCCGGACAGGCGAGCGCCTGTCCTCCGGCCGGAGCCGAAGGACAGGGCACGATCAGAAGCTCAGCGCCGCACTGAAGCGAAACGAGCGGCCGAGGATCGGACGCGCGAGGATCGGCCCCGAACCCTGCGAACCGATAATGCGTGGATTGCCTTCGGTAAGGCCGATCTCGTCGGTCAGGTTGTTGCCGGTCACCTGGAGCTTGACCCGCTCGGCGATATCGACCGAGACGCCCGCGTCGAGCTGGTAGAAATGCGGCAGCAGCTGGTTGTTCTCCGCATCCGAGAAACGGTCGCCGGTGTATTGGAGCGTCGCGAACAACGAGGGCCGGACGCTGCCCAGATCGACCTCATAGGCCGGCGTCACGCGCCACGCCCAGCGCGGCTGGCGCTGCACGCGGTTGCCGGTGTTGTCGATCGTCCCGCCGCCGGTGAAGAAATCCACATAGGTTGCGTCGAGCCAGGTCCCTGCTGCCGACAGGCTGAAGCCGCGGAACGGCCGGATCACGCCCTCGAGCTCGACGCCCGTTGCCTTCGCGCCGCCGATCTGGCTCAGCGGCACGTTGTTGACGAGCTGGGTGGTCGCGAGCCCGTCGAACTTGTTGTGGAACACCGTGGCGTAGAGGTTGACCAGCGGCGTCGAGACCTTGAGCCCACCTTCCCAGGTCTCGACTTCGGCGGTGACGGCAAGGCCGGTGTCGTTCGCGATGTCCGCGTCCGAGGCGTCGCGCAGATTGTCGAACTGCGGGAAGCTGTTGCCGCGGCTGTAGCGCGCGAACAGGCCGATCTGGCGCGTGACGTCATAATTGACGCCCGCCGTCCACGACCAGGCCGAACCTGAATAGTCGATCCGACGCGGCGCGCCGAACACCGAAACCGCATTGTCGTAGAGCGTGCTGGCGTTGCCATCGAGGTCGACGGTCCCGCCCGGCGTACGGATCGTCCCGTTCACCGTGTGCCGCTGCCAGCGCACGCCCCCGTCGACGCGCAGCTCGGGCGTGATCTGGAACTCGTCGACCGCGTAAAAGGCATAGTCGCTGCCGTCATAACGGCCGTCGACGATGAACCCCGGACCGCTGGTGAAGCCGTTGAACGTGGCGGTCCGGCCGCCGTTCAGCGTCATGTTGAGCATCCGCGCATTGGGCTCGCCGGTGAGCAGCACCTGATTGCCGAGCGACCAGCTGTCGCGTGAGGTATAGTTGGCATAGTAGAAGCCGCCCGTCAGCTTGTTAGGGCCGGTGCTCCATTCGAAGCCCGTATCGGCGACGAAGGAGGAGATCTTCTTGCGCACCTCCCAGACACCGGCGCGCATCACAGGTGTCGTCGCCGAAAGCGCGCCGCCGCCGTTGACGTAACTCAGGCTCGAGACCGTCGAGCCCGCGCCGCCCAGCGTCACCGCCATGTCCGAAGCCGCGACCGGCGCTTCGGCCGGCACCAGCCCCACCGTGTCGGCGTTGCCGCCGAGATAGCTGAGGCGTTCGCGCAGCCGGAAACCGTCGGCGACCTCGTACTCGAAGTTGATGCCGGAGTTGAACACGTCGGCGCCGCGTCCGTCGGCGAGATCGATGGTGCGGCCGACCAGATTGGTCGTGACGCGCGTTTCGCGGCCGGGGAGCGCGCCGGTGCCGGCGTTGAAGCCCGGATATTCACTGATCTCGCTGCCGTTCTGGACGATCGGGATCGGCAGCAGCCATTGGCCGTGATCGTTCAGGTAGCGCGCATAGATCTCGACCGAGCCCCGATTGTCGAAATCATGACGGATGTTGGCAGTGACCTGCCCGCCCTTCTCGGCGCGGAATTGCGGATCCCGGACGCCATTGCCCTGCGCGTAATAGCCGCCGACCATGAAGCCGGTGTCTTCGTTGAGCGGGCCCGATACCCAGGCGTCACCGCGGATCTCGCCGAAATCGGTGTAGGAGACCTTGCCGAGTCCGTGAAAGTCGCGGCCGCCGGTCCGCGGCACGACATTGACCGTGAGGCCGGGCTGACCGTTGGAGAAGAGCGAGCCGGTGCCGCCGCGCACCGCCTCGACCCGCTGCACCGTCTCGTCGAGCCGGATCAGCTGCGAATTTTCGAGGAACGACAAGGTGGGCGGCGGGAAGACCGGCACGCCGGCGAGCTGGAAGGTGACGAACTGCGCATCGCCGCCTGAAGGATAGCCGCGCACGAAGATGTTGGCACCGTTCTGGCCGCCCGAGCTTTCGGCCATCACGCCGGGCACGGTACGCAGCAGGTCCGCAGTGCTGTTGGGCGCGGCGCGCCCGATCGCTTCGCTGGAAAGCGTGGTGACTGCGAAGGCAGCATCCTGCCGTCGCGTGCCCCCGCCGGCGGTGCCGACCACCACGATTTCCTCGCCATCACCGTCGCCATCGGGCTCGCTCGCTACGGCGGCCTCGGCCTCCTGCGTCGCTTGCGCACCCGTGGTCTGCGCGACGGCGCGATCGGCCAGCATCAGCGCGGCCGGCGCCGCGCCGAGAAGGAGCAGATTGAGCGTGTTGCGGAGACCTTTCATAAGTTCCTCCCTTATGGCCCCGGCATTGCCTGCGCGGGATTATGTTCCCCGGCCGCAGGTTTACCATCCGCCGGAGTCGGGATTCAATCGACGCCACAAGGGCTTGCCCGGATATCCGCACGTCCTGTCGCTCGCGGCGGTCGTCCTGTCCCAAGCCCGGCGATCCTCCACCGGTGCGTATCTGCCGCCCGAGACGAGCGACCGGATCGAGCCCTGCCGGTTTGGTTCGCGACAGTGGAGATGGTCATTGCCGACACCCCGGCCCGCGCCGAGACGACCTTGATCGTCAGGCATTCGTCCGATCCTCTGGAGCGTCTCAATTGGCTTCACTGGAGTCACGCGCCAAAGGCAGCTCCGGAACCCTTCGTCACCAGCGTGCCTGTGCGTCGCCTTTTTTATGACTGCCTTCAGGAGCGCCATCTTCAAACCCGAAGGGCGGTATGAGGGCGCGTTGCTGCCGTGCTGCCAGCGACCTTTACCGAGCAGCAACTTTCGGACGCAGGAACTGCGGCAGCGGGGTTTATGCATTCGGGCGGCCAGAAGATTGGCGCCACTGCGCCTGAATCCATCGCAAGAGCGCGTGCGAGCGGCAAATCCGAAATCACCATGGGGTCGGAAGCGCAGACGCTCACATTCGAGAGTCAAGGAAACAGAAGGAAATCTCCCGGCGTAAACGCGAACGCATGGGCCGGATCGGTGAGCAATTCGATCCGGTCAGCGGGCGCCCCCCCGATTTGCGACAGATCGATCGTGACCAGACCATTTCCCGGGTCGCGGCTGGTTGCGGCAACAATCTGATCGAAAGTCACGCCAGCCAGCTGAAGACTCAAGCGATCCTCGCCCGGAACGAAATCAATGATGCGATCGCGGTTCGTGCCATAGGCGAACTCAAATATGTCGCCTCCCGTCCCGCCGACCAAACGATCTCTCCCCGACCCTCCGCCGAGGATATCGGTTCCGCCACCGCCCCAAAGCTGGTCAGCTCCGCCCCCGCTGCGGAGGACGTCCGAACCGTCACCGCCACGGATCGTGTCCGCGCCGCTGCCGCCGTAAAACTCGACCCGCTCCACCCCGGTGATCACTGTTCCGTCCGCGAGGGTCTGGGTCCTGTCCGGAGTGGAGAAATCCACCTTGAACGCGATCCCGGCGTCCTGCCGTATGAGGATTGCGAGGTCGTCACCCGAACCACCGTCGATCAGGTCGGCGTTCTCACTATAGAGATGGTCGTTGCCCGCTCCACCGAGCAGCGTGTCGAAAGAGATATCGCTGTCTCGCCCATCGCCGCCGTACAGCCAGTCGTCACCGGCATCGCCGGAAACGATGTCTGCACCCGACCCACCTTCCATCACGTCATTGTCGTCGCCGCCGAACAGGTGATCGTCGCCATCCTCACCGCACAGATAGTCGCCCCCGGATCCGCCAAGAACAAGGTCAGCCCCGGCTCCGGCAAACACATAGTCCGTTCCCGCGCCGGCGATAATGTAATCCGCGCCGTCTGTTCCTCGAAGCTCGTCGTCCCCCGGGGTTCCCGTGATAAGGCTGTCGACCATCAGGCGTCCTTCCTTGCGAATGCCGGATTCCTGGCCAGAAATCAGGTCCGCGTCCAAAGAACAAATAGCCCCCCGAGGCCAGCACGCATTGAGAGTAGCACTTTAGGCCTTGTCTTTGATCGGTCCGTCCTGCGCCGACGAGCGTATCTGCACTCGGGCCCTTTCCGGAAGGTCGCGGGAGAAGCGCGACGACGAGGAAGATATTCGATCCGCGATCGCTACTCCTGCCTGGTCTTGCCTTGCGAGCGCCGCCGCTGCTTTGCCTTGATGGAGAACGAAGATGGTGTGGTGTTCCCAATAGCGCTCGCGCCGGATCCCGCCGATCCTGCTTTCGTCCCGTTTGACGCGCCCCAGGAGCTCTGAAGGCACGCAGTGCGGCAGCGGCATTGCGCTTCGTCGACGGGTTTCCGCGCGTTTGCCCTTCAAAAAAACCGAAGCGTGTCGTTCGGACTCGAACAAGTTGGCCATCGTGGCACGCCTGGCCAGGCAAGCGACTGGCGTCCGGCATTCATCGGCTGGCGGTGTCTAACCCGCAACCTGTGCCTCATGTACTGACGCATGCCTGCTTCGAACGGCACGCGGGTGGCGCCGGATGGCCGCCAATAGGGAGCATGGCTGATTTCCGTACCGAACGCCCGCCTTCGGCGGTTGCAGTGGGGCAGTCCTCAGCCTGTCGAACGCACAGATTGCGATCGCCGCGAGCGTGCAGGCTCCCGGATCGCCGGGCCAGTTGCTATTGGTCGGCCAGCGTTGTGCCAGAAGCGTCCACCCGAACGCCGAGATTGCCGGCCGCATCGCCCGTCACGACCACATCGCCATCCCAGCCGGTTGCGTAGATAGCCTTGAGTTCCCTGTGTGCCACGAGGTTGTGCGCACCATCGCCGACGAAAGCGTCGACCGGCTCGCGCGGTGCCGTGATCACGCCTTCAAGCATTTCGACCACGCCCTTGTTGGGATGGCCATAATCCCAGGCCGTTTTGGCCGAGCGGCTCTCGCGGTGTCCCATCGATATCACCGCCATCTTCGGCGACACCGCGACAAGCAGCTCCGGGTTGGTGGCGTTATGGGAGCCATGATGGCCCGCCTCATATACATCGGCATCGAGCATCGCCGTACCGTCGTACCGCGCCATCATCCGTCGCAGGGCCGGCTCCTGCATATCGCCGGTCCAGAGGAATGAGGATTGGCCATAGTCGATCCGGATCACCAGGCTGTGATTATTCTCGTTGGCGAAGCTTTTCGCATCCCATCCAGGGTTGCGCGTCCGCGCACCGGAAAGAACGCGGATGACGGGATCCACTCCCTGGCAATCGACGCCATCGATGGCAGAATTGGTGACGCCCGACCTTCCCGCGGCCGCGATATCGGCTTCTGTGACCACGACGTGCCTGATGCCCTTGCGGGCGAGGCGCCCCGGCATCGCCTGCGACACCTGCCCGTTGATGCGACCGGTCTCGATATAGGCATCGACGAAATATCGATCGATCACGTTCAGCAAATAGGCGTTATGATCGAGATGGGTGTGCGTGATGATCACGGCCTTGAAGCGGTGGTCGAGATCGGTGCGCCGGGCGAAGAAGGCATCAAGATAGCTCAGCAAATGCCGGCGCGCGGCCCGCCCTCCGGCATCGATCATGACCGCGCCGCACGGGAATTCGACGACCGCCGCCGCTCCCTGGTCCACATCGATATAATGAACGGCAATGCCATCGGGCCCGCCGGTCTGCGCCGCAACTGCGCCCTGGGGCACGAGAAAGAGCCCGAACAAGCCGACGATCCAGCCGATGCGCATATGTCCCCCCCAAGGCATGTACGCGGTACAGACCTGGAGTAACGCACAAGTCGACCAGGACGTCAATCTTCAGGCGTGGAAATAAAGTTCGTAACGGTTGTAAACGGCATCCGGATTCAAGGCGTAAAAAATGACATAATGCAAGCGACGGCCGAAGAACAACGAATGTTCATCCTGCTCGCTCACCGAATCCGCGCGGCTGGTTGCGTCCTGTCAGTTGGAGAATTGCGCCAGTCGTGCCGAAGCGACCCGGCACACCCGACCGGCATATTGGGGCCCCAGGCGAGGGCCCGCGCTTGCAACCGGACGATGACGGTGCCTGTGCACACGACCTCGATCGGGACGGCGGACACCTGGTGGATCACCGCGTCAGGGTCGGAGGCATCGAAGCGGTTTCGACCGGATCGACATCGCATGGATCGGGAGCGTCAACCAGGCCATAGGCACGACCCCGCAGCGGAATGACGCCGACCTGGCAATGCTTCCGGCAATGCCCTGCTGCGACGGCATGCTTGCGACCGATGGCGACGACTTGCATAACCTGCGCATGACCGGACCCCGATCCGACGAGAGCAAATCGCGGAAGCGACTCGCCGCGGAGATCGACCGGACACTGCGCCTCTGCGATCAGCTCGGGCTCGGCAGGGTCGCCTGTCATCTCCAGATGGCGCGTGACCTTCTCGCTGATGACGCCTGGCATCCCGATCGGTCCGGGTCGGTTGCTACTGCGAATAGCCCTCCCTGGCCTGAAGCAGAGGGGGTTCCGCAGCGACGGTAAACACCCGTGACCATGCTCGCCCCTTTCGCGCTGGCATAGCGGCGCGTTGGCGCAGGTTCGACCCCGCAGGCGCCGTGATCGCTGGTCTTTTGCGCGGAACGCTGGTCCACAGGTTGAAGCGCGCCCGATTTGGAGTTTAATCACGTTTCATGGAAGCGGCCGGTCGCCACGACGCATATGACAGAGTCAGTCGTCTGACCGATCGTCAGAAAGACTGCCTGCGCCTCGTCGGTCAGGGCTATACGTCGAAGCAGATCGGACCGCGGCTGGGGATCAGCCATGTCACGGTGGACAATTATGTCCGTACCGCGCTCGAGTTGCTTCAGGTCGACTCGCGCGCAGGCGCGGCGCGGCTGCTGGTTGCCCATGAGCTAGATCAGCCATTGATCCATCAGTCGGAGGACCTTGCCGGCACCCCGCTCCACCAGCCAGGAGCGTTCCCGTCGGGCACGATCGGCGGGTCATCGCAACCGCGCTTCGTTCCGCCACTGGGAGGGCGACGCAACACCCTGCCGGCAGAGGACAAGGCTTATGCGATCCTCAAGGTCGCGGTGCTCGGGCTGTCGGGCCTGTTCACGCTGACAATGGGCATTGCCACGCTGTTCTGGCTGCTGCGCTAGCGCTCCCTGCACGATTGCAACGCGAAACGAGGCGGAGGCTCCCGGTTCTCCGTCGACAGGAGAGGCTTGTCCCATGTTCAATATTCCCGCCGCCGCCGTCCCGGTAGTCGCCGAGGAAACGCGCGCCACGCTCGCCGCGACCGACCAGGCGCTGCTCGCCCATGCCAATCTGCTCGCCGCCGTGCTCGAAGGCGTACGGGGCTCGAACCTGCCGGTCTCGGTCAGCCAGGAATTGCTCGCACGCATCGTCGCCCATGGCGGCAAGCTCGTCGACGGCCGGGAGGATCTGCGCCAGCTGATCGCGTCCCTGACCGCGGTCAAGAATCGCAGCGACCAGAAGGAAGTCGCGACCGGTTGCCCAAATGGCCTTCCGGACCTGCCCGAGGTGTTCTTCACCGGCGCGCACCTGCCCGCGCGCGAACTCGCGCGGATCTGAACGCGGATCGGCTTGACAGGGGAAGCGTGGCGATGCTCGGCTTGGACTGTGATGGTTGCGCTTCTCTTCTGGAGCCTCGTGCTCCTGTGCGGCGGGTTCGCAGCGGCCTATGGCGGCCGCGCGGGCAGGCGTATCGCCCTCATCTATTTCGCCGCCTGCCTGGCGACATCCTGGGTGACCCGCGACGAACTTGCATGGCTGCACCCGCATTTGCCGGCATTCGCCGTCGACCTCGTGCTGCTCGGCGCGCTTGGCTGGGTGGCGCTCCGGTCGGACCGCTGGTTCCCGGTCTGGTTCACCGGGCTGCATCTGGTCGCGGTGACTTCGCATCTCGCGAGCATCGTCGCGCCGGAATTTTCGCCGCGCGTTTATTTCCTGGTCCAGGCGCTCTGGTCGATACCGATGCTCCTGACCCTCGCGATCGGAGTGGCGCTCGACCGGCGGGCGGGGATCGCTGATGCGTACGCTGGAGCACGGGCCTGAGGCCGGCACTCCGACTGCGCCCTCCCCCGCCTCCATTCCGGGGCTGGAGTCGTCCGCGCTGGTGGACACAGGGACATTGTCGAGGACGTTGCGCGCAGTAGCCGACGAGCTCGACCGTCGCGCGTTCGCCCAATCTACGGCGCCGGATCGCGCGGTGTCGGGCTGCGCTTGCGGTTCCGGGGCGGTAGAGGACCTGGCGAATCTCGCGCGCCGCTATCTGCGTCACCGTCGCGAAAGAGAGCGCCTGCTGCCGGATCTCTTCGCGGACCCGGCCTGGGATATGCTGCTCGACCTGTTCGCCGCGACGATCGAGCGAAGACAGGTCAGCGTCTCCAGCGCCTGCATTGCCGCCGCGGTGCCGCCGACGACGGCCTTGCGCTGGATCGGCACGCTCGAGGCGCGAGGACTGCTCGTGCGTGTTGCAGATCCCGCCGACCGGCGGTGCACGCATTTGCGGCTGGCTGAAAGCGGTGAACGCGCCATCGCCCGCTGGCTGACGGGGTTGGCGCGGCTTTGCGACAATGGGCACGTGACATTGCCTTGACCCCGAGCGGTGCCGGCGCTGCGCATGCCACCGCGCTCCGCCTTGCCCGCGGACCTTCATGGAACCCGGGCCGCGCCGGCGAGGCCTCTGCGGTCATTGGCGACAAAGGCGCCGGGTGACGCGTCGGCGCGAAGGGTCAGGCAGTTTTGCCGCGGCCCGGACGCGACGGAGCCGGCGCGGCGGCGCCTTGCGCTCGCCCGGGGCGAGGCTTTGCGCCGAGTCCGATCTTCTTTGCCATCTCGCGTCGCTTTTCCGAATAGGCCTCGGCGACCATGGGATAGCCTGGCTTGAGGTTGTAACGCTCGCGATATTGCTGCGGCGTCAAGCCATGACCCGAGAGATGTCGGCGGAGCGTGCGGTAGGGCTTGCCATCGATCAATGAAATAATGTGGTCCCTCGACGCCAGCGATTTTCGTACGGAGACAGCAGGCAGAAATTCTTCGGCCTGTTGCGCGCCTGCGTCCGCCGCCTTCGAAGCCCGTCCGGCAAGCTCGGTGACTGTCGCGTGAATCGTGCGCAAAAAGGCCGGCACATCCTCCGGAGCGAAGCGGTTGTTGTGGTTTCCCAACCACGCGATGGTGAGCTCGGTGGCAAGCTCCACCGTGTTCAATACCTTCTCCTCGGACATCACGATCCTCGCGCAATGATGCATCTGGCCGCCGGACGCCAGAATACTGGAGATATCTCCATAATGGAGGGTTCGACAGTGTCGAGTCTGAACGAATATTGGCCAGCATGCATTCCGGTCGTTGCTGCGTCCGCCCAAGCCTTCCGATGGCAGCTATTTGCCAGCCGCAATTCTGCGGTCGACTGGAGACTTGCCTGGAGCGGGGATCCAAAGGCCCGCCGGAGTTCCCATATGCCCGCGCCCCTGGCCGGAACTGTGCTTTCCATAGTCAATAATTCGAATTTTGGCAGGCAGTTCGCCAATGGTTCAGCAAATCGGCGTCGAACCGATGCAGCAGGACGTCGCAGCTGTCGACCGGTTTGGTAGCCCGGCCATGGCGTCCAAAGTACTGAAAGCGGCGAGGATGGCCTCGCTGGTCTCGGCTGCCGTCCGGGCGGTCACGATCACCGCCGGCATCTTCAACATCACGAATAGCGAGCGCTTCCACGCCTGCCGCCATTTTTTGTCGGCATCGTCCCAGGAATGAGCGTCATCGCGGATGTGGTCCTGCGAGGCCCTGCCGTCTGCCAGCTGCAAACCGCCACGCGAATGGCAGCAATTACCCGTTCCGGGACGTTCAGCGGCACTGGCCGAACGGACCAAAATGCGAATGGCCGAGATGGGTGGAAAGCCGCCATCCTGCGGGATCAAAAGCGGAGTCTCAGCTTTCTCGCGAGTAGGTATCCGCAACCCGCTTCGACTTGAGCAGATAGGCGCTAGCGACGATGCAGATCGCCAGCGGCCAGAATAAGCGAGCTGCCATCTCCACAAGGTCAACCGATGTTGGGCTGAATACGGCGGTGACGGTAAGGCTCACAGCTCCCAACACAACATATGCAATCCAAATACCAATGATTGCGAGGCGAGGGGTTTTGGGGGCCCGCTCATGCATCAGCTGCTTTGCAACAATTAGACATATGACGGTACGGAGGCCGATAATGCTTAAAATTATCGCACGATAGACGGGCCATACGTTGCCGAAGTAGATCTCAAGCCGCGGCGCAGCTTTCAATAAGGCCAAGACGCTACCTAATTGTGCCAATGGCGTTAGAACGCCAACCACAACCACGAGCAGGGTGAGCCACCCCCCGATGCCCTCAATGCGACCTCTGACCACTTTGCTCCCCCCCCCAAACACGGCGGGATATGTCCGAAGTTTTGAACGTCCGCTAGTGGGGCGTTAGCCGACCGGCAGGTTCCCGCTCCAAAGCGGACCGGCAGGTTGTGGCAACCGCATTGCGCGGAATGTCCGAGACCGGGTGGGTAGCGGACTGGCAGATTTCCGGCTGAAGGCCGTGAATAACTGCCTTAGAGGCGACAGCTTGAGCTGTGCCGTCAGCGCTGCGTGAATCTAAGCATTCTCGCGTCGCAGGATGTACGCTGCCTTTTCTCGAACGGACGATGATCTGTCAGACTCAAAGGGAGCCGCTAGAGCGCGAGCATCCGCCGTGCCCAGCATGTGTGCCATGATCCCGTTGAGCGCTACTCGGCGGACGACAGCAGACTTATCGCGTAGCCCGCGCTCAATGAGCATGCGCACGGGTGGCGCTATCTCCAAGTTGCGATGGTCGAAAATTGTCTGCCGCCGACGCAGTCCCATGGGTTTGTCGATCCAGCGCCATACACTCCCGGAAGGCCAATAAACCTTGCGCTCGATCAGCGCCGCTAAGGCCACAGCACGAACGGAGGGCTGAACAGCTTCGGAGGCAAGTTGCTCTAGGTGTCGGTCGAGCACTGGTGCGCGGAGACTGTAGCGCAGGATCGACGCCTGCGGGCCTGTGGTCGCGACAGACATCAATTTGGCCAGCTCTTCTGCAACATCGCTGCGGCCGAACACGTCGTCGAGAACAGAGCGTTCATCCTGCCATCTGCGCCAAGTAGATTGTCGAACAAGTAGCTCCGCCGCTGTTCTCGCGATGACACCCGGGTCAGTCTGAGCAAAGGAACGCTGTGCACATCGCCGTGCGGCTTGACGAACCGGTTCCGCCCAATCGTTCAGTCGCCAGAGGATCGCGGCAAATAGGAACGGGCTCGGCAAACCACCAGTGATTTTGAGAAGGGCAGCTTCGCGGATCCGACCATCCCGATGAAAGATGAAGAGGTACTCCAGGCCTGGCGTCTCGAGGAGCTGCGCGGCTGCGCTCCTACGCGGCGAGAACATTCTGCTCAACCGCGATTGGGGCGGTTGACGATAGAGACTGGCGACGGCTGCAATTTCACCGTCTGCCCTTGCAACATGGCCAGGGTCCAGGTCGGCGAGCAGGTCAAGAGCACGGCTTAAAGAGGGTTCAATGTCGCCGC
>Ga0209257_1000386_pt1 | contig 88085 bp, 90 predicted proteins | sample AraplaCvi_mCL_r2_FD_184277 | JGI IMG/M metagenome (GOLD analysis project Ga0209257, IMG submission 184277) | Arabidopsis root microbial communities from North Carolina, USA - plate scrape MF_Cvi_mCL_r2 (SPAdes) (version 2) | ecosystem: Host-associated > Plants > Roots > Endosphere | place: USA...
CGGGCGAGACGATGGCGGTCGGATGGATCTGGGTCATACCTTGGGCGTCTCCACCACCATCGCCGCGAACTCCGCCTCGGCCGCGACCTTGTCGCCGACCTTGGCCACGCCCTTGAACTTGAAGATGCTGGAGCGGGCGCGGACCACCTCGACCTCCATGCGGATCACGTCGCCGGGGCGCACGGGATTGCGGAAGCGGGCGTTGTCGACTGACATGAAGAAGATGGTCTTGCCCTCGGTGTCGACCTCGAGCGACTTGCTCATCAGCACCGCGCCGGTCTGGGCCAGGGCCTCGATGATCAGCACGCCGGGCATCACCGGATTGCCCGGGAAATGGCCCTGGAAGAACGGTTCGTTGATCGTCACGCACTTGACGCCCACGATCGACTGGTGCGGGCGATAGGCCTCGGCCCGGTCGACCAGCAGGAACGGGTAGCGGTGCGGGATCCGGTTGAGGATCTCGGCGATGTCGATCTCGGCCAGAGGCTGTTCGACTTTGGATTGGCTCATTTCGCCCCTAGCCCTTCGATTCACGGCCGCCCGCCTTGCGCGACAGCCACGCGGTCTCCCGTAGCCACCGCTTGAGCGGTCGCGCCGGGAATCCAGTCCATGTTTCGCCGGCCGGGACGTCCTTGAAGACCGACGCCGAGGCGCCGATCTGGGCGCCCGCGCCGACCGTCAGGTGATCGGCCACGCCAGCCTTGCCACCGAACGCGACCCCGTCTCCGACCAGGGTGCTGCCGGAAATCCCGGTGAAGGCGGCGGCGACGCAGTTGCGGCCGAGCCGGACGTTGTGGGCGACATGGACGAGATTGTCGATCTTGGTGTTCTCGCCAATGGTCGTATCGCCGAAGGCGCCGCGGTCCACGCAGCTATTGGCGCCGATCGTCACCCCGTCCTGCAGGACGACCCGGCCCAGCTGAGGCAGGTCGACCACGCCCTGGGGCCCGCCGGCCGCGCCGAATCCCGCTTCGCCGATCACCGCGCCGGCATGGATCGACACCCGGTCGCCGACCAGGGCGAAACCGATCACCGCGTTGGCCCCGATCCGGCAGTCACGCCCTATGGCCACGCCCGGACCGATCACCACGCCCGGCGCCAGCCAGGTTCCCCGGCCGATTCGCGCGCCCTGGCCGATGACGACGCCCGGGGACAGGGTCACCCCCTCCTCCAGGTCGCTGTCGGGATGGACATGTTGCGCGCCGTCGTGGCGGCGCGGGGCGTGCAGGCGTCGGGCCGCCTCGGCCCAGGCCGCCTGCGGATGGCTGGTCAGTAACAGGATGCAGCCGACCGGCGCGCGGTCGACGTGTTCGGGCCTCAGGAAGCAGGCCGCGCCGGCCCGACCCGCCAGGTCGGCCAGGCGCTTGGGATCGGACAGGAAGGTGACGGCGCCGGCGCCGGCGCTCTCGAGCGGCGCCACGTGCGAGATCCGGTGATCGCCGCCAGTCGGATCGGCCAGCCGAGCGCCGCTCAGGCTGGCCAGTTCCGCGAGGGTCGCCGGACCCAGGTCTTCGAAAAAGCGCGGGTCCGGCATCGGTCCTCTCGTGAGCGGCCCGGGCGTCATGCCCGGGCCGACTCGACTACTTCTTGGGAGTCGTCGGCTGGAGAGCTTGAGCCCCCGGAGCCGCTTGGTCCAGACGTTCGCGGTCGAAGGTCAGGGTCTTGATCCGGGCGTCGACGGCGGCGACGACCGAGTCGGTGATGTCCATGGCCGGATTGCCCAGCAGGACCGACTCCCGCTCGATCAGGATCGAGCAGGTCTTGGCCTGGTAGGCCTGGCGGATCGCCGGGTCCAGTTCCTGATAGACGCGGGCCAGTTGCTTCTGCTCGGTGGCCTCGACTTCCCGCTGGCGCAGCTGGCCCTTACGCTGCCAGGCGTTGGCGCGCACCTGCAGGGCGGCGGCCTGCTGTTCCAGGGCGCTTTGGTCGAGGGTGGCCTTCTTGGCGTCCAGGGCCTTGGCGTCATTGTCCAGGCTGGTGCGCTCTGCGGTCAGCTCGGCGTTGACCTGAGAGATGATGGTCTTCAGGCGCGCGTCCACGGCCTTGCCCACCTGCGAGCGGGCGACGGCGCCCTGGCTCGAGAAGATGCAGACGCCGGCGATCGGCGCGCCGTGGGTGACCGGCGGCGCGGCCGGGGCCGTCGGAGGCGTGGCCTGGGCGAAGGCGCCCGACGCCGTGGCGAGAGCGGCCAGACCCGAAACGGTCGCGGCGAGGAACTTGGAGGTCATGCTGATTAGAACCTTGTGGAGGTGGAGAACCGGAAGGTTTCGGTCCTGTCGTAGTCATCTTTAGCGAGAATATGGCTGAAATCGAACGTGATCGGCCCCATGGGGGATTTCCAGTCGATGCTCAGCCCCGCCGAGGCCCTCAGGCCCAGGTCGTCCTTGATCTTCGGATTGATGGTTCCGTTCTTGTCCAGGCGGTCGACGTCGTCCAACTGGCCCGCCGTACCGAAGTCGCTGAACAGGCGAGCCTTGATGCCGTACTGCTCGGGCAGGAAGGTCGGAACCGTCAATTCGAAGGTGCCGATGGCGTAGAGCTTGGCGCCCAGGGAGTTGCTGCTCTGGTTGCCGTTGGTCGTGTCGCGCGGGCCGATGCCGGCGATCTCGAAGCCGCGGAACGAGCTGCCGCCCTTGTAGAAGCGGTCGTTGATGCGGATGTTGTCGCCGCCCCAGCCTTCGATATAGCCCGCCGAGCCGGTGGCGCTGAAGATGAAGTTCTTGTTGAAGCCCCAGTACCAGCCGGCGTCGGTCTCGGTCTTGAGGTATTTGGTGTCGCCGCCGAAGCCGGCCAGGTCCTGGCTCAGGTCGGCGAACCAGCCGCGGGTCGGCTGGATCGGATCGTTGCGCTTGTCGAGCCGCAGGTTGTAGCCGATCAGCGAGGTGATGTACGAGCCGCGCTGCAGGCAGAGAATGTCGGACACCTGGCCGTTGACGCAGAGGCTGTCCTCCACGCTCACCTTGTCCTGGCGGAGCTGGTAGCGCAGGCCCATCGAGGCGTTCTGCGTCAGCGGGAAGCCCAGGCGCAGCGTGCCGCCAGTCGACTCCGTGTCGTAGGCGGCGTAGTCGCTCAGGTCGTAGCGATACGAATACAGGTCCAGGCCCGCGCGCAGGTCGCGGCCCAGGAAGCGCGGCTCGGTGAAGCCGAAGTCGATCTGCTGGCGCAGCGAGCCGACCGAGACGCGGGCCCGCAGGTTCTGGCCGCGACCGCGGAAGTTCCGCTCGGTGATGCCGACGTCCAGCACCAGCTTGTCGACCGAGCTGTAGCCGGCGCTGAACGACAGTTCGCCCGTCGGCTGTTCCTCGGTCTTGACCCGCAGGGTGGTTCGGTCCGGCTGGGCGCCGGGCACTTCCTCGATGTTGACGTCCTTGAAGAAGCCCAGGGCGCGGACGCGGTTCTTCGAGCGGTCCACCAGGACGCGGTTGTAGGCGTCGCCCTCGGCCACTTCCAGTTCGCGGCGCACCACGTAGTCCAGCGTGCGGGTGTTGCCGACGATGTCGATCCGGTCGACATAGACGCGCGGGCCTTCCCGCACCGAGAACACCACGTCCACAGTGTTGTTCTCGTGGTTGGGCACGTAGCGCGGGCGCACGTCCACGAAGGCGAAGCCGGCGGCGCCCGCCGCGAAGGTCAGGGCGTCGGTGGCCTGCTCGATCTTGTCGTCTTCGTACAGCTGGCCTGCGCGGATCGGCAGGATCTGGGCCAGCAGGTTGCCGTCCAGCTTCTTCAGCTCGGTTTCGACGGTGACCTTGCCGAACTTGTACTTGGGGCCCTCATCGATCGTATAGGTGACCGCGAAGCCGTTCTTGTCGGTGGCCAGTTCGGCGACCGAGGCCACGACGCGGAAGTCGAAATAACCGCGGTTGCGGTAGAACTTGCGCAACTGCTCGCGGTCGTACTCGATCCGGTCAGGGTCGTAGTTGTCGTTGCTGGTCAGGAACTTGTACCAGTGCGACTCCTTGGTGACGATGACGTCCTTCAGGTCGTTGTCCGAATATTCGACATTGCCCAGGAAGTTGACGCCCAGCACGCCGCTCTTGGGACCTTCGGCGATCTCGAACACCAGGTCGACGCGCTTCTGCGGCAGTTCGACCACCTTGGGCGTCACGGTCGCGGAGATGCGGCCCGAACGACGATACAGCTCGATGATGCGCTGGACGTCGGCCTGGACCTTGGCGCGGGTGAAGATGCCGCGCGGACGGATCTGCACCTCGTCCTTCAGCTTGTCTTCCTTGAGGGCCGAGTTCCCCTCGAAGACCACCTGGTTGATGATCGGGTTCTCGACGACCTTGACGATCAGGTCGCCGCCCTGCAGCTCGATCTTGACGTCGGCGAACAGGTCGGTGCGCGCCAGGGTCTTCAGCGCCAGGTCGAGGCGCTGGGGATCGACCGTCTCGCCCGGCTGGATCGGCAGGTAGGACAGTACGGTCCCCTGCTCGATCCGCTCGTTACCCTGAACCACGATGCGCTGGACCACGCCCGTGGTCTGGGCCTGGGCCAGGGCCGCCTGCGGCGCCGTCAGGGCCGTGGAACCGAGAAGGAGCGCAACGCCGGTGGCGAACGCGGCGCTGTGGGCGCGAATTTTGCTCATGGGACCAATCATGGACGGACGGCCGGGCTCACGCGAACAGGTCACGAGAACAGGCCGCCAATGAATTTGAACACGTCGTAGCGGTGAAGATCGTTCCAGGCCGCGAACAGCATGAAACCAAGGATCAAGGCAAGCCCCGCTCTGAAGCCGGCGGCCTGGAACTCGGCCTTCAGCGGTCTCTTGGCAATCGCCTCATAGGCGTACATCAGCAGGTGGCCGCCATCGAGCACCGGGATGGGCAGCAGGTTCATGAAGCCGATGCTGACCGACAGGGTGGCCACCATGATCATCTGGCCGACGAAGAAGCGCAGCAGCAGCGTCTGGATGTCGGGCGCGTCGACCGTGGTGGCCGAAGCCATGGCGCCGACCGCGTGGCCGATGCCGATCACGCCGCTGATCTGGTCCGCCGAAATCTGCCCGGTGACCAGGCGTCCGAGATAGAAGCCGATGGTGCTGATCTGATCCCAGACCTGGACGGTCGCGTCGGGAATCGCACGCCAGATCGTCGAGCGGTAGTGATAGGGCTTGCTGACATTGCCCACGCCCAGCCGGCCGACCTTCATGCGGCCGTTGATCTTGTCGACCACCTCGGCCTGAACCGGCGTGGCCGCCAGATGCACGGTCTGGTCGCCACGCTTGACCGTGAAATCGATGGGTAGGCGGGCCCGCAGGATGACGTAGCTGCTAAGCTCTTCGAAGGTCTTGATCCGGCGGCCGTCGACCTTGGTGACCAGATCGCCCGGCTTGAAGCCGGCGGCGGCCGCTGGACCATCGGCCGCAACCGTGTCGATCCTCGCCGGGTGGCGATATTCGCCCAGCGTCACCATGAAGACGGCGAACACGGCGATCGCCAGCAGGAAATTGGCCATGGGGCCGGCCACGGCGATGAACGCGCGCTGCCAGACCGGCTTGAAATGATAGTAGCGCGAAACGGCCGCTTCGCCCTCGCGGGCGGCGATCTCGCGCTTGAGGACGGCCAGGTCGCCGCCGTCGGGCACGCTGGCGGCGTTATCGTCGCCCGAGAAGCGGACGTAGCCGCCCAGGGGGATCGAGGCGATCCGCCACTCGACGCCGGACCTGTCGCGCCACGCCACGATCTTGGGGCCGAAACCGATCGAGAAGCAGTCGATGGCCACGCCACAGGCTCGGGCGGCCCAGAAATGGCCGAGCTCGTGCACTGTCACGACCACGGACAGCACGAACACGAACGCAAGAAGGCCGATCAAAAACCCGATCATATGGTGGCGCCCAACTCCCCTGTCAGTCTCTAGGTACGCTTCTGGCCGACAACCTCGGCCGCAATGCGGCGGGCCGAGGCGTCGGTCATCATCGCGCTGTCGAGAGCGTCGCCGTGGCTTTCGGCGAGTTCGCCCAGGCCGTTCATGCGCTCAAGTGTCCCCGCCACCGCGCCGGCAATATCCAGAAAGCCGATCTGGCGGTCAAGGAAGGCCGCGACGGCCACCTCGTTGGCGGCGTTCATGGCGGCCGGCGCGCCGCCGCCCAGGCGCAGCGCCTCGCGGGCGATGGCGATCGACGGGAAGCGGTCCAGGTCGGGCTCTTCGAAGGTCAGCTGCCCGTAGGCGGCCAGGTCCAGGGGCTTGGCGGGCCACGAAAGGCGCTGGGGCCAGGCGAAGGCGCAGGAGATCGGGCTGCGCATGTCCGGCGGGCCCAGCTGGGCCAGGGTCGAGCCGTCGGCGTATTCGACCAGGCTGTGGATCACGGACTGCGGATGGATCACGACGTCGATGCGCTCCTGCGGAGTCTCGAACAGGTAGGACGCCTCGATCATCTCGAGGCCCTTGTTCATCATCGTCGCGGAATCGACCGAAATCTTGGCGCCCATCGACCAGTTGGGATGGGCCACCGCCTGTTCCGGCGTGGCCTTGGCCATGGCGGCCTTGTCCCAGGTTCGGAACGGTCCGCCCGAGGCGGTCAGGATCAGGCGCGACACCTGATCGATACAGTCGCGCTGCAGCACCTGGAAGATCGCCGAATGCTCGGAATCGACGGGAATCACCGAGCCGCCGGCCTGACGGGCGATGGCCAGCAGGGCCGGACCGGCGCAGACCAGGCTTTCCTTGTTGGCCAGGGCGATGACCGCGCCGGTGCGGGCCGCGGCCAGGGTCGGGGCCAGGCCCGCCGCGCCGACGATGGCCGACATCACCCAATCCGCGCCCATGGCGGCGGCCTCCGAGACTGCGGCGGCGCCGGCGGCGGCCCGCACGCCCGAACCGGCCAGGCGTTCGCGCAACTCGGGCAGGCAGGTTTCGTCGTCGATGACCGCGACCTGGGGCTTCCAGCGCAGGGCCTGCTCGGCCAGCTTGGCGACGTTGCGGCCGGCGGTCAGGGCCAGGATCCCGACGCCGACCTCGGCCTGCTCGAAGAGGTCCAGCGTCGAAACGCCGATGGACCCCGTCGACCCCAGCACCACGACCTTGCGGGCGGCGGTCAAGGCAGCCACCCCCACTGGTCGAGCAGCCGCGCGCCGGCGACCACGATCGCCGCGAACATCAGGCCGTCGACACGGTCAAGCATGCCGCCGTGGCCGGGAATCAGGTCGCCCGAATCCTTCACGCCGAACCGGCGCTTGAGGATCGATTCCCACAGGTCGCCGGCCATGGTGGCCAGGCCGCCCAGCAGGCCGATGGCGGCGGCCACGGGCCAGGGCAGACGCAGGTCCGGCAAGGCGGGCAGCACCTGGGACAGCGCCACGATGCCGATCGCGCCCAGCGACGCGGCGACCAGTCCGCCGAAGAAGCCCGACCAGGTCTTGTTGGGCGAATAGCGCGGCCACAGCTTTGGACCCTTCAGCAGGCTGCCCGTGACGAAGGCGAAGATGTCGGCGAACCAGGTGACGGTGAACATCAGCAAGGTCCAGGAGAGGCCGGCGTCCATCCGGCGCAGCCAGATCATCGCGATCACCGCGGGCGCGATGTAGATCACGCCATAGGCCGCGTCGGCCCGCCGCTCCACCGCGCCGCGCGCCATCAGGGCGGCGGCCGCGGCGCCGACGACCACGACCGGCCAGGTGATGTAATAATGGCCGCGGAACGCGACGATCACCGAGATCGCCACGGCCGCGCCGATCGCCAGGGCAACGCCCAGTACGGACCGCCGGGCGCTCATCTCGGCCCATTCGCGGGCCAGCAGAGCCACTCCCACCAGGATCAGGCCCAGGTACCAGACGTCGCCGAACCAGACGGCGGCCACGACCGTAGGCACCAGCACCGTGGCCGAGGCGACACGGATCCGCAGGTTGCTCCAGTTGAAACGTTTAGCCGGCGACGGCGACGTCATCGACGGCGATACCTCCATAGCGACGGTCGCGGCTGCGATATTCCGTCAACGCGGCGGCCAGGTGTTCGGGCCCATAATCCGGCCAAAGAACATCCTGATACACGAGTTCGGCGTAGGCGCATTCCCAAAGCAGGAAGTTCGAGATCCGCTGCTCGCCGCTGGTGCGCACGATGACGTCCGGAGCCGGAGCCCCCGCCGTCGACAGGTGCCGCTCGAACAGCGCCTCGTCCAGGTCGGCGGCTCGCGCCTCGCCCCGCTCCACCGCCTCGGCGAAGGCGCGCGCGGCGTCGGCGATGTCGGCCCGGCCGCCATAGTTGAACGCCACCTGCAGCAGGAAGGCGTCGTTGTGGCTGGTGCGGCTTTCGGCCCGCTCGATCACGGCCAGCACATCGGCGGCCAGGCCGGTGCGACGACCGATGATGCGGACCTTTACGCCCTCGCGGGTCAACCGGTCGATATCGGACTCCAGATAGGCCTTCAACAGGCCCATCAGTTCCGACACTTCCTGCGCCGGACGGCTCCAGTTCTCGGTGGAGAAGCCGAACACCGTCATCACGCCCACGCCCAGCGCGGCGGCGCCTTCGACGGTTCGCTTCAGGGCGTTGACGCCGGCGCGATGGCCCAGGACGCGCGGCAGGTTGCGCCGCTTCGCCCAACGGCCGTTGCCGTCCATGATGATGGCCACATGCAGCGGCTGTCCCGACTTCGCGCCCGCGGCGCGCGTCGAGACGTCCTGCAGGCCGGTCGTCGGCGCCATGCGCTTCAGCCTTCCCTCATCTCCCCCCAACAACGCAGGTCGATGCTAAACCTGCATGATCTCTTGTTCCTTGGTTTTCAAGGCCTCGTCGACGCGCTTGATGGCCTCGTCGGTCATCTTCTGGACCTCGGTCTCCATCTTCTTCAGCTCGTCCTCGCTGATGACGGACGCCTTTTCGGCCTTCTTGAGGTCGTCGTTGGCGTCGCGGCGGATGTTGCGGACCGCGACCTTCTGCTGCTCGGCGTACTTGCCGGCCACCTTGACCAGCTCCTTGCGGCGCTCCTCGGTCAGCGGCGGGATCGGGATGCGCAGGTTCTGGCCCTCGACCACTGGGTTGAGGCCCAGGCCGGCATTGCGGATGGCCTTCTCGACCGAGACCACGACGCCGCGGTCCCAGACATTGACGTTGATCTGGCGCGGCTCGGGCACGCTGATCGAGGCCACGGCGTTCAGCGGGGTGGACGAGCCGTAGGCCTCGACCATCACCTGGTCCAGCAGGCTGGCGGAAGCACGGCCCGTGCGCAGGGAAGCGAACTCCTCCTTCAGGGCGACGACGGACTTGTCCATGCGGTCCTTGTAGCGGGACAGGACGGGTTTTTCGGCGGTGGCCATGGCTTGGGCTCTCTTCGCTGGGTAATTAGGCGGCGCGGGCGCCGGAGACGACGGTGTGCGTCCCCTGCCCCTTGAGGACGTTCAGCAGGTTGCCGCGCCCCTTGATGGAGAAGACCACGATCGGAATGTTGTTGTCGCGCATCAGGGCCACGGCCGAGGCGTCCATCACCCGCAGGTCCTTGGCCAGCACGTCCATGTAGTTGAGCGTGTCGTAGCGCTTGGCCTCCGGGTCCTTCTTGGGATCGGCGCTGTAGATGCCGTCGACGCTGGTGCCCTTGAACAGGGCGTCGCACTGCATTTCGGCGGCGCGCAGGGCCGCGGCGGTGTCGGTGGTGAAGAACGGGTTGCCGGTGCCGGCGGCGAAGATCACCACCCGGCCCTTCTCCAGGTGCCGCTGGGCGCGGCGGCGGATATAGGGCTCGCAGACGGTGGCCATCGGGATGGCCGACTGCACGCGGGTGGAGACGCCGATCCGCTCCAGGGCGTCCTGCATGGCCAGGGCGTTCATCACCGTGGCCAGCATGCCCATGTAGTCGGCGCTGGACCGTTCCATGCCCTTGGCCGCGCCGGCCATGCCGCGGAAGATGTTGCCGCCGCCGATCACCAGGCACAGCTCGACGCCCGACTGGACGATCTCGCGGATGTCCTCGGCCACCGATTCGACGGTCTTGGTGTCGATGCCGTAGGGCGTGTCGCCCATCAGCACCTCGCCCGAAACCTTCAGAAGCACGCGGCGATAGGGTTTGTGCTGGGGTTCGGACATGCGGAGGCTCTTCCTGAGTCGTCGGGACGCAACATAGTGCGCGTTCCGGAAAAGTGGGATCGGTTTTCCGGGCTCAAACCGGCCAGATCGCGTGCAGTTGCGCGACCCGGGCGCAAAAAAGGCGCGGCGCGCGCTCGATGCGCGCCGCGCCTTCGATGGGCGGTCCAGTCCGCCGCACCCTTTTCCGAAGAATGGGAAGGCGGCGGAAAGGACTTAGGCTTGGCCGGCCATGGCGGCGACTTCGGCGGCGAAATCGCCTTCCGGAGCCTTTTCGACGCCTTCACCCAGGGCCAGGCGAACGAAGCCCTTCACGGTGAGCGGCGAGCCCAGTTCCTTGCCGGCCTCGGCGACCAGCTGCTCGACGGTCTGGTCCGGGTTCATGACGAAGGCCTGCTTCAGCAGCACGACTTCTTCCAGGAACTTGCGGATGCGGCCTTCGACCATCTTCTCGACGACGGCGGCGGGCTTGCCCGACTCCAGCGCCTGCTCGGTGAAGATCTGGCGCTCCTTTTCGATGGCGGCCTGATCCAGGTCGTCCGGCGACAGCGACAGCGGGGCGGTCGCGGCCACGTGCATGGCGATCTTGCGGCCCAGCTCCAGGATCTTGGCCTGGTCGCCGGCGCCTTCGATGGCCACCAGCACGCCGATCCGGCCCAGGTCCGGAGCGGTGGCGTTGTGGATGTAGGACGACACCGCGCCCTGGGCGACCGAGAACTTGGCCGAACGGCGCAGAACCATGTTCTCGCCGATGGTGGCGATCAGGTTGGTCAGAAGTTCGGACACGACGTCGCCGTCGGCGATCTTGGCCGCGCTGATGGCCTCGACGCCGTCGTTGTCCAGGCCGACGGCCGCGATCTTGCGGACGGCGTTCTGGAACAGGTCGTTGCGGCCCAGGAAGTCGGTCTCGGCGTTCACCTCGACGGCGGCGGCGGTCATGCCGGCGCCGTCGTTGCGGACGGCGATGCCGACCAGGCCCTCGGCCGCGACGCGGTCGGCCTTCTTGGCGGCCTTGGACAGGCCCTTGGCGCGCAGCCAGTCGATGGAGGCGTCGATGTCGCCGCCGTTCTCTTGCAGGGCCTTCTTGCAGTCCATCATGCCGACGCCGGACTTTTCGCGCAGTTCTTTGACCAGCGCTGCCGTGATCTCAGCCATGAAATCCTCCAGATTCAAACGTTTAGCGACCGAGCTTGATAGCTCGGTCGCATGACAGGGTCACAACGACCGCGCCGGAACCGGGGTCCCGACGCGGAAGTCGGAAAATCAGCTCGCGGCCGGCTCGTCGGCGACGGCGTCCAGGGCTTCCGAAGTGGCCTCTTGAGCGGCGACGTCAGCCACCGGCTCCGGGGTCAGTTCGCGGGCCAGGGTCGGCTCGACTGGGGCCACCGAGGCGCCCAGGTCGACGCCCGAGGCGGCTTGGCCGGCGGCCAGGCCGTCCAGCACCGCGTCCGCGATCAGGTCGCAGTACAGCTGCAGGGCGCGGGCGGCGTCGTCGTTGCCCGGGATCGGATAGGTGATGCCGTCCGGATCGCAGTTGGTGTCGAGGATGGCGACGACCGGGATGTTCAGCTTGCGGGCTTCCAGGATCGCGATCGCTTCCTTGTTGGTGTCGATCACGAACATGATGTCGGGGATGCCGCCCATGTCCTTGATGCCGCCCAGCGACAGTTCCAGCTTGTCGCGCTCGCGGGTCAGCTGCAGCAGTTCCTTCTTGGAACGGCCTTGGCCTTCGCCGGCCAGAACGCCTTCCAGCTCGCGCAAGCGCGCGATCGAGCCCGAGACGGTGCGCCAGTTGGTCAGGGTGCCGCCGAGCCAGCGGTGGTTGACATAGTACTGAGCGCAGCGCTTGGCGGCCGTGGCGACGGGGTCGCTGGCCTGGCGCTTGGTGCCGACGAACAGCACGCGACCGCCGGCGGCGGCGACCTCGCGCACCTTCACCAGGGCCTGGTGCAGGAGCGGGATCGACTGCGACAGGTCGATGATGTGGATGTTCGAACGCGAACCAAAGATGTAGCGGTCCATCTTCGGGTTCCAGCGGTGCGTCTGGTGGCCGAAGTGGGCGCCAGCTTCCAAGAGCTGACGCATGGAGAATTCGGGAAGCGCCATGATAGGTCTCCTTCTTCCGGTTGAACCTCCGTGGACACCCCCGCTCCGACGATTCGGACCGGGACCGGAACGGTAACGACGGGATGTCTCCCCGGCGTCGCCGCACGTCCACGTGTGGAATGGCCGCGCAGATAGGCGCGAACGAACCAAAAAGCAAGCCCTTAGGCGTCTGAAGCTTACCCGTTCGGCCGTCGGCCTGGCCGCTCGTGCCGCCGTTGCGTCTCCAGCGAGCCCCCGATCAGCTCGCGAGATGATCCATTGGCTTCCAAACCCTCCGCGCCGGCGCGCAAGACGTGCGCACGCCCACAAAAGAACCCGATCCGTCCACAGGCGAACCTTAATCGTCACGCGTTTCTGACACAGAGAAGGTGTCTGATGGGCTCGTGCCCGACGGGCGGAGGGTCCGCCTCCTCCGGCGGGCCGTAACGGGTGGAGAGGACTCATGCTCGCGGTCTTCGATCTCGACGGCACCCTGCTGGACGGCGATTCCACGGCCCTGTGGCTGTGGAGCCGGGTCCGCCGGTCCGTTCCCCGCCTCCTGGCGACCCTGATCGTCGCCCCGATCGCCATTCCGATGGTGATCGCCCCTCGCACCCGCCGAGCCGGGGCCTCGATCCTCCTGTGGATCGCCACGGTCGGGTTGGACGAACGGGGACTGCACGAGTCCTGCGCCGCGTTCGCCGCCGGGTTCCAGGCGGACGCCCTGCCCCTCCGCTGGCGCCGGCAAGGGGTCGAAACCCTGAACCGCCACTTCGCCGACGGCGACGAGGTGGTGGTGGTCACCGCGGCGCCGACCGTCCTGGCCCAAGCCCTGATTGCGCCCCTGGATCGACCGATCGTCGTGCTGGGCACCTCGCTTAAGCGCCGGGCCGGCGGCTGGGTGGCCGACATCCATTGCCGACACCAGCGCAAGTGCCAGGCCCTGGCCGAGGCGGGCCATGGCCAGCGCTGGGCCTATGCCTATACCGACAGCCTCGACGACCTGCCGCTGCTGCGGGGAGCCGACGCGCCGATGATCGTCGGTTGCGGCAAGGCCGCCAAGCGCCGCCTCGGCCGCGCCCGCCTGCCCAACGGCCGCGCCATGGCCTGGTAGGCGCCCCCCTCCCCCGCTCGCGGCGGCGCGAGCTTGCGGCGCTCGAAAGCCGCTCTCAGCGGCGGGTGTCGACGGCGATCCAGTTCACTTCCCAATTGGCCCCGCCGTCATCCGAAAACGCCTGCTCGAAGCGCGCGGAATTGGCGGTGATGTCGGAGATGACGAAGCGCACCAGGATGGCCCGGCCGCCCAAGGTGTCCTGTCCGTAGAAGACGCCGCGACCGTCCTTGAACTGGCCATAGACCGGCCGGGTGAGCACGCCGCCGGCGGCGAAGTTGAGGCTCCACTGCTTCGCGTCCGGGTCGTACAGGCGCAGCGACAGGCCCTCGATCCGTCCGGCCGGTCCCTTGACCTTCAGCTCGACCACATTGGCGGCGCCGTCCAGTAGCGGTCGGACGACGGTCACCCCCTCGTACTGGACCCAGGTGTTGGATCCGGTCAAAGGATGCTGGAGACGGGACAGCCGCGTTGTCCACTCGCCGATCTCCCAGTCAAAGTCCCGCTGGCCATCCTGGCTCTTCGCCGCGACGGCGGGGGATGGCTGCGCGGCGACGGCTGGCGGCGGACCGCCAAGCAAAAGCGCCACCGCCGCGACGGCCGCCCTCGACCCGTGGATCATGCCGCCCTCCAAGCGTCTCACGATGACAGGAATAGAGCGCATGAGGGCGGCGGAGTCTCGATACGGATGCGAGGGCGCTTGCTTTCGGCGGCACGGGGGATCGAGTCCGGCCGGCGTTGAAATCCGGCCTTCCTTGGCCTTGCGCCCAGGAGCCATCACGCTTGCCCCGCCCTCCGCCCCGACTGGCCTGACGCGACGGCGCCAGCCGCCGGACTGCCGGCCATCCCGTCAGGCGTCTCGTCACCGCGCAGGTCGGCGCGATGCTCGGCGTCCTCGGCGCGATCCTGGGCGTCCGCCGCCATCGTCAGGCCGCGCCCTCCCGCGGCCAGCCTCGGTTCGGCCGTCTTCATCCGCCCATGGTCATCGCCTCGCGGCAGCTGGCCTCGGCCTTCCGCCAGATCCCGTCCGCCGCCACGTGGCCCAGCAGCGCCAGACCCGCCGACTGGCGCTGCTTCAGCCCCTGCACAAACGAGCCCGACTGGCCTTCACCGCCGCCGCCGAAACTCGGCGACGGGCGGAGGTCCGGTCGGTTCAGCCGTGTCGCCGCCATGAGGTCCGCCCGTGCCTCGCAAGTCGGCGACAGCCGCCGTGATGAGGAAGACTTCGCGGCCGCTGAAGGATCCAGCCCGCCCGCACCGGACAAAACGCGCCGGATGGCCGGCCGGCGCAACCCGCGCACCGATGGCGCGCGGCGACCAATCGGGTCCACCGCCCAAGCTCGAAAGGTCTTGCTCACGGCTTCAGCGACTCAAGCTTCGGTCAAGCCGTCGAGCGGATGGCTCGGACAGGCTCCCGCGTCCGGCGGCTCCGTCCGGGATTCTGCTAGAGCGACTTCCCGTCGAACCGGTGGGGCTCCAGCGCGAAGACGTCCACGTCGTCCAGGCTGCGGACATTGATCGCCGCCATCTCGGTCCCGTCGGGCCCCACGCCGCGGCCAAAGGACTGGATCCCGCAGGTCTTGCAGAACAGGTGCGAGATCTTGTGGGTGTTGAAGCGGTATTCGGTCAGGGACTCGTGGCCCTGTTTCAGTTCGAACGCCGAGGCCGGCGCGAAGGCCAGCACCGAGCCCAGCTTGCCGCACCGCGAGCAGTTGCAGGTGATCAGGCTATCGAGCTCGAGTTCGACCGCGTACCGGACCGCGCCGCACTGACAGCCGCCTTCATGCCTAGCCATGTTTCTCTCCCTTTCCTTGGACACTTCGCAAGACCGTCGCGCCTTCGGGGTCGAACGGCGACATTGTCCGCACGCGAACCTGCCCCCAACGCCGCCGAAACGCCCGGAATCCGCCTGTTTCGCCGCCCACGAAGAAGCCGGCCCTTTTCCGACGCCGACCTGTCTTAAGGCCGCCCCTGTTTCGAGGCCGACGAAATCGAGGCCGGCCCACGCTCGAGGCCAACGCCCCCGGGGACCGTCATCGGCGTCAACTCGCTGTCGCGCCCCGTCCGCCTGTCCGTCGGGACGAAGGCTCGGCCGCCTCGTTGTTGAAACTTTCCACCAGCGCATCCAGCAGATCGGCGCGAGACCCCATGCCCTCGGCGCTCAACGCGTCGGCGACATGCCCGGCAAGGTCCGACAGGATGATGCCCCAGGCCGCGGTCTCCCTGGACACGCCGTCTCCCGCATAGAGACCGACCTTCAAGGAACAGTGCAGTCCTCGCTCGGCGATCCAGACGCGGGCAAGCTCCAGCGCATCGGTATCGCGCAGAGCCGCCGGCGGAATTGCGAGCGCGTCCATCATGCCCCCATCAAAGCCCCTGGCCGAGCCGGTCCAGCCGGCGGGACAGGCGCGGGCGGTCGCCAGCGGGCGTCCGCCCGACCTCGAAACGGTCCAAAACGGCGCCTCGGCGCCCGCCGGTGATAGGCCGGACGCGGGCGCGCACACTATCCATGACGGCGCCAGGGCGGCATTGGTCGGCGTACGCGTTCGCATCACACGTCTTCCAGCAACGCCACGCCGGGCGCCGTCTTCAAGGCGCCGCGCAAGGCAGCGTCGAGGGTGTAGCGGCCCGGCAGCTTCATCTCGATCTCGCGGCCGCCGCCCAGGGCCGCGACCAGGCTGACCTCGCCGCCGCGTGGCGAGGCGGCCGGCTCCAGCCGCTTCCTGAGAGCCTCGATCTCCGTGGCCGAGGGCGACAGGTGCAGGCGCAGGCCCGCCACCATGTTCTCGATGGCCTTCTCGATCGGCTCGGCGTCGTCGCCGAAAAACCGCACCTCGCCGTCGCGGGCCTTGGCGCGGACCTTGATCGACACCGCCTTGCCCGGCTCCAGCACCTCGCGGCACTTGCGCAGGGCTTCGGGCGGGAACAGCACCTCGTACTCGCCGCTGGGGTCCGACAGCGAGACGAAGGCGAAGCGCTCGCCGCTCTGCGAGGCCCGCTCCTGGCGACGGCGCACCACCCCGCACATGCGGAAGGCCTCCATACCCGCCTCGGCGCGCGGAATGACCTCGGTCAGCATGGCGGTGCGGCGGCGGCGCAGCACCCCGACCATGTCGTCCAGCGGGTGGCCGGTCAGGTAGAAGCCGACGGCGGCCAGTTCCTCGTCCAGCAGGTCGACCTGGCTCCAGGGCTCGGTCTTCTTCAGCCGCGGCCGACCGGCGGCGGGATCGCCGCCGAACAGGGCGTGCTGGCCGCCCTGTCGGTCGGCGGCGATGCTCTGGCCATGGGCGATCAGCACATCGGCCGAGGCGAAGATCTGGGCGCGGTTCTTGTGGATGGAGTCGAAGGCCCCGGCCCGGGCCAGGTTCTCGATCGCCCGCTTGTTGACCAGCTTGGGATCGACCCGCTCGACGAAGTCGAAGATGTCGCGGAACGGCCCCCCCTCCTCGCGGATGGCGACCAGGTGCTTCATGGCCTCCAGGCCGACATTGCGCACAGCGCCGAGCGCATAGAGCACCTCGCCGTTCTCGACCTCGAAATCGGCCCCCGAGCGGTTGACGTCGGGCGGCCGCACGGTGATGTCGAACCGTCGGGCGTCCTGGTGGAAGACCGCCAGCTTGTCGGTGTTCGACAGGTCCAGACTCATCGACGCGGCCAGGAACTCGACCGGCGTATTGGCCTTCAGCCAGGCCGTCTGGTACGAGATCAGGGCGTAGGCGGCCGCGTGCGACTTGTTGAAGCCGTAGCCGGCGAACTTGGCCACCAGTTCGAAGATCGAGCCAGACTGCTCCTCCGGCACGCCCTTTTCCTTGGCGCCGGCGACGAAACGGATCTTCTGGAGATCCATCTCCTCCTTCTTCTTCTTGCCCATGGCGCGGCGCAGAAGGTCGGCTTCGCCCAGGCTGTAGCCCGCCAGGATCTGGGCGATCTGCATCACCTGTTCCTGGTAGACGATCACGCCGTAGGTCTCCTTGAGCACCTTCTCCAGCGAGGGATGCAGGTTGTCGACCGGCTTGCGGCCGAACTTGCAGTCGACGAAGGTGTCGATGTTGTCCATCGGGCCGGGGCGATAGAGCGAGATCAGCGCGGTGATCTCCTCGATCGAGCTGCAGCGCATCTTGCGCAGCGTGTCGCGCATGCCCTGGCTTTCCAGCTGGAACACGCCGACCGTCTGGCCCGAGGCGAGCAGATCGTAGGTCTTGGCGTCGTCGAACGGCAGCTGGCCCAGGTCGACGATCTCGCCGCGCTTCTTCAGGTGCTTCACCGCCCGGTCCAGCACCGTCAGGGTCTTCAGCCCCAGGAAGTCGAACTTCACCAGGCCGGCGCTCTCGACCCATTTCATGTTGAACTGGGTGGCCGGAAGGTCCGAGCGCGGATCCTTGTAGAGCGGGGTCAGCTGAGTCAGGGGCCGGTCGCCGATCACCACGCCGGCGGCGTGGGTCGAGGCGTTGCGGAACAGGCCTTCCAGCTGCAGGGCCACATCCAGGCAGGCCTTGACGTTTGCGTCCTCGTCCCGCGCCTGCTTCAGGCGCGGCTCGATGTCTATGGCCTGGGCCAGAGTGACCGGGGCGGCCGGGTTGTTGGGCACCATCTTGCACAGCCGATCGACCAGGCCCAGCGGCAGCTGCATCACCCGCCCGACGTCGCGCAGCACCGCGCGGGCCTGCAGGCTGCCGAAGGTGATGATCTGGGCCACGCGATCACGGCCGTACTTCTCCTGCACGTAGGAGATCACCTCTTCGCGCCGCTCCTGGCAGAAGTCGACGTCGAAGTCGGGCATCGACACCCGCTCGGGATTGAGGAACCGCTCGAACAGCAACCCGAAGCGCAGCGGGTCGAGGTCGGTGATGGTCAGCACCCAGGCGACCAGGGACCCGGCGCCCGAGCCCCGTCCCGGCCCCACGGGGATGCCGTGCTCCTTGCCCCACTTGATGAAGTCCGACACGATCAGGAAGTAGCCGGGGAAGCCCATCTTGATGATGATGCTGAGCTCGAACTTCAGCCGCTCCCAATATTCCTCTTCCGGCGCGGCCAGCTGCGGCAGGGCCGCCAGGCGCCGGCGCAGGCCTTCCTCGGCCTGGTAGGTCAACTCCTCCGGCTCGTTGCGGCCGTCGCCGGTGGGGAAGCTGGGTAGGATCGGGTCGCGCTTGTGCACCATGAAGGCGCAGCGGCGGGCGATGTCGAGAGTGTTGTCGCAAGCCTCGGGCAGGTCGGCGAACAGCTTGCGCATGTCCTCGGCTGGCTTGAACCAGTGCTCGGGCGTCACGCGCCGCCGCTCGTCCTGGCCGACGAAAGCGCCGTCGGAGATGCACAGCAGGGCGTCGTGGGCGTCGTACAGGCTGGGCTTGGCGTAATAGACGTCGTTGGTGGCGACCAGGGGCGCATCGTGTTCATAGGCCCAGTGGACCAAGCCCGGCTCGGCCGCCGCCTGGCGCGGCAGGCCGTGACGCTGCAGCTCGACATAGAAGCGGTCGCCGAACACCCGCTGCATCTCGGCCAGGGCGGCCTCGCCCTCGGCGGTCTTGCCGGCGGCCAGCAGAGCGTCGACCGGACCGTCCGTGCCGCCCGACAGCAGGATCAGGCCCTCGGCGTGCTCCACGACCTTGGCCCAGGGCACGACCGGTTCGGCCAGCTCGCCGCTTTCCAGATAGGCGATCGACGACAGTTCCGAGAGGTTCAGATAGCCCCGCTCGTTCTGGACCAGAAGGGTGATGGTCGGCGTTCGGGCCCAGCGCTCGGTCGGCCCGGCCCCGATGCCCGAAACCGCGAGGGCGCAGCCGATGATCGGCTGCACGCCATAGTCCTTGGAATAGACGGAATACTCCAGCGCGCCGAACAGGTTGTTGCGATCCACCAGTCCCGCCGCCGGCATTCCGGCGGCCGCGGCCAGGCCGGGGATCTTGTCGGCCTTGATGGCGCCTTCCAGCAGCGAATAGGCCGAGCGCACGCGAAGGTGGACAAAACCCTGACCTTCACTGCCCGACATCACCGCACCCCATCGCTACACGACTCAGGCCACCAGCTGGGCGACCTGACACATCATCCAGACGAAGCTGACGACAGATACAAGAGCCAAAGACTCACGCGCGATACGGACCATGGGAACCCTCCTGCGGTCGTTGCTTGTTTGTTCTATATTCCACTTTTGTTCCTCTCCGCAAGAGACCCTTGTTCGATTGCGAGCTTTTTTGTCGCGCGGCCCGCGCGAATGGGCCGCGGCCCGCCTTTCCGGTGGATTCGCGACGCGGATCAGCTCAGATCGCCCCATGCGTCTGATCATCGACACCGACACCGCCGGAGACGACGTGTTCTCCCTGATGCTCGCCCTGCGCCGCCCCGGCGTCACGGTCGAGGCCATCACCATCGCCCACGGCAATGTCGGCTTCGCGCAACACGCCGAGAACGCCCTCGCCACGCTGGAGGCCTGCGGACGGGGCGGCGAGGTTCCGGTCTATCTGGGCGCCCAGCGGCCGTTCACCCGCCCGCCCCTGGATGCGGCCTATGTGTTCGGAGCCGACGGCATGAGCGACAGCGGTTTTCCCAGGGCCGCCCAACGCCCCTCCCCCGGCCACGCAGCCGACGAGATCGTGCGGCGGGTGATGGACGCTCCGGGCCAGATCACCCTGATCGCCCAGGCGGCCCTGACCAACATCGCCCTGGCCTATCTGCGCGAGCCCCGCATCGCCCAGGCGGTCAAGCATCTGTGGATCATGGGCGGGACCGACAACGGCGTCGGCAACGTCACGCCGGCGGCCGAGTACAATTTCTACGTCGATCCGGAAGCGGCCAAGATCGTCATCAACGCCGGCTTCCCGACCAGCATCGTCACCTGGACCGAGACGTTGCGGGACGGCCTGCTGGGCCTGGAGCAGCTAGCGGCCCTGGAAGCCCTGGGCACGCCGCGCGCGGCGTTCTTCACCCAGGTCAATCGGACCTCCCTGGCCTTCGCCCAGGAGACGCAGGGCCTGGACGGCAGCCTGCATCCCGACGCCCTGACCTGCGCCGCGGCGCTGGACGAAAGCCTGATCCTGGATTCGGAGATGGCGGTGGTCGACGTCGAGACGATGGGCGAGCTGACGCGCGGCTATCTCAGCGTCTCGCACGCCATCCTGCCCGACATCGAGGTGGCCGAGCCGGCCCTGAAGCGCCGTCCGCCGAACGCCCGGGTGATCAAGAAGATCGACCAGGCTGGCTTCTATGCGGCCATGCGCGAGGCCCTGCTCTAGAAGCTCTGCGCCACCAGGTGCCCGTCCTTCAGGGCGAAGACCCGGTCCATGTAGCGGGCCAGTTCCATGTTGTGGGTGGCGATCAGGGCCGCCACGCCGCGCTGGCGGGCCTGTTCGTACAGGGCCTGGAACACCGCCGACGAATTGGCCGGGTCGAGGTTGCCGGTCGGTTCGTCGGCCAGCAGCAGCTTGGGGTGGTTGGCGAGGGCGCGGGCGATGGCCACGCGCTGCTGCTCGCCGCCCGACATCTGGCCCGGCTGGTGCTCGATGCGCTCGGCCAGGCCCAACTGCTCGAGCATCACCTTGGCCGCCTCGCGCGCCTCGCCCCGCCCCCGGCCGGCGATCATGGCCGGCATGGCCACGTTGTCGAGCGCGCTGAACTCGGGCAGCAAGTGGTGGAACTGATAGACGAAGCCGACGGTGGACAGCCGCACCTTGGTGCGCTGGCGCTCGGACAGCTTGGAGCAGTCGCGACCGTCCAGGGCGATGATCCCCGCATTGGGCTTTTCCAGTAGGCCGGCGGCGTGCAGCAGCGACGACTTGCCCGAGCCGGACGGACCGATCAGCCCGACCACCTCGCCGGGATAGACGTCCAGGTCGACGCCGCGCAGAACGTTCAGGGCGCCGGCCTCGGTGACATAGGTGCGCTCGACGCCGCGCAGGGCCAGGACGGGGCTACTCATAGCGAAGGGCCTCGACCGGATCGAGCCGCGAGGCGCGGATGGCGGGCGGCAGGGTGGCCAGGATGCTCATGGCCGTCGAGATGCCGACGATGCCGGCGACCTCGGTCCAGTCGATCTTGGCCGGGATGTGGGCCAGGAAGTAGATGTCGGCGCTGAACACCGCCGTGCCCGTAACCCATTCCACGAAGTTCTGGATGGCGGTGATGTTGGCGCAGAACAGCACCCCCAGCAGCAGGCCCGCCAGGGTTCCCGACAGCCCGATCGAGGCGCCGGCCATGATGAAGATCCGCAGGATCGAACTCTGGCTGGCGCCCATCGTCCGCAGGATGGCGATGTCGCGGCCCTTGTTCTTCACCAGCATGACCAGGGCCGAGATGATGTTCAGGGTGGCGATGGCGACGATGAAGAACAGGATCAGCCGCATCACCTTGCGCTCGACCTGCAGGGCGTTGAAGTAGCTGGCGTTCTTGTCCATCCAGTCCTGGACGAAGGCGCCCGGGCCGCTGGCCTGCTCGATGATCGGCTTGATCTCCTTGGCCTTGTCGGGATCGGCGACCTTGATCTCCACATAGTCGATCGAGGTGTCGCGGCCGAAGAACAGCTGGGCCTGGGGCAGCGCCATGTAGACGAAGCTCTCGTCGAACTGGCTCATGCCGACGCTGAAGATGCCGCCGACCGTGTAGTCCTTCTCGCGCGTCGAGGTCCCGAACGCCGTGGCGGGGCCGGAGGGCGAGATCAGGGTGATGGCGTCGCCGACCGAGATGCCCAGGTTGCGGGCCATCCGATCGCCGATCAGCACCATGTCGCCGCCGTACTCGCCCTCGCCGAACCCATCCAGAGAGCCGCGCTTGATGTTGGACGAGATCATCTTCATGCCACGCAGGTCGGCCGGGGTGACGCCGCGCACGATGGCGCCGGACACCTGGCTGGGGCCGATGACCATGGCCTGGGCCTCGACCATCGGCGCGGCCTGGGTGACGCCGCGCACCGCCTTGATGCGGCCGATGACGCCGTCGCGGTCGGGCCCGTTCAGCAGCGGTCCCTGGGCGTAGACATGGCCGTTGAAGCCCAGCAGCCGGCCCAGCAGCTCGGCGCGGAAGCCGTTCATCACGCTCATCACGGTGATCAGGGCGAAGACCGCCAGCATCACCGCCGCGAACGAGATGATGGCGATCAGCGCCACGCCGCCGTTCTTGCGCTTGTTGCGCAGGTACCGCCAGGCGACCGTGCGCTCCCAGGTTCCGAACGGACCCGCGCCGAGGGCCATCAGGCGGCCTTGGCGCTGAGTTGAGCCAGGATCGCGTCCAGCGAGGCGCTGTGGCGTTCGCCGGTCTTGCGGTTCTTGAGCTCGACCACGCCCTCGGCGATTCCCTTGGGGCCGACGATCAGCTGCCAGGGCACGCCGATCAGGTCCATGGTCGCGAACTTGGCGCCGCCGCGGGCGTCGGTATCGTCATAGAGCGGGTCGCGGCCGGCGGCCTTCAGCGCCTTGTAGGCGGTCTCACAGGCCACGTCGCAGGCCGCGTCGCCCTGGCGCATGTTGATGACGCCGACGCCGAACGGGGCCACGGCCTCGGGCCAGATGATGCCGCCCTCGTCGTGGCTGGCCTCGATGATCGCGCCCAGCAGGCGCGAGACGCCGACGCCGTAGCTGCCCATCTGCACCGGCACGTCCTTGCCGTCCGGCCCGGTGACCAGGGCCTTCATCGGCTCGGAATACTTGGTCCCGAACGAGAAGATGTGGCCCACCTCGATGCCGCGGGCCGACAGACGGTCGCCCTCGGGGATGGCGGCGAAGGCCGCCTCGTCGTGCATCTCCTCGGTGGCGGCGTAGAGCGCGGTGCGCTGGTTCACCAGCGGCTGCAGGTCGCCGTACCAGTCGACGTCCGGGCCGGGCGCGGCCATCTCGACCAGGTCCTTGTGGCAGAAGACGGCGCTTTCGCCGGTGTCGGCCAGGACGATGAACTCGTGGGAAAGGTCGCCGCCGATAGGGCCGGTGTCGGCGCGCATCGGCACCGCCTTCAGGCCCATGCGCGAGAACAGGTTCAGATAGGCCACGAACATGCGGTTGTAGGCCTTGCGCGCGCCGTCGGCGTCGAGGTCGAAGCTGTAGGCGTCCTTCATCAGGAACTCACGGCCCCGCATCACCCCGAAACGCGGGCGGCGCTCGTCGCGGAACTTCCACTGTACGTGGTAGAGGTTCTTGGGCAGGTCCTTGTAGCTCTTCACATAGGCCCGGAAGATCTCGGTGATCATTTCCTCGTTGGTGGGGCCGTACAGCAGCTCGCGCTCGTGGCGGTCGGTAATGCGCAGCATTTCCGGGCCGTAGGCGTCGTAGCGGCCCGACTCGCGCCACAGGTCGGCCAGTTGCAGGGTCGGCATCAAAAGCTCGATAGCCCCGGCCCGGTCCATTTCCTCGCGGACGATCTGCTCGACCTTGTTGAGCACCTTCAGGCCCAGCGGCAACCAGGCGTAGATGCCCGCCGCCTCCTGGCGGATCATGCCCGCGCGCAGCATCAGCTGGTGCGAGACGATCTGGGCGTCGGAGGGGGCTTCTTTCAGAACGGGCAGGAAATAGCGCGACAGGCGCATGGACGAGACGTCTCCGGGGGAATTCGAGGCGTTGAGATAGCCGCTTGGGCCTCAGCTTGGCAACGCGCGCGGCGAAAAGATGGCTGCAAACGAAAAGAAGGCCGCGCGATCTTCGCGCGGCCTTTCAAGTCATCGTCGGGGAAGACGCCACAGAGCAAGGTCGGAAAAGCCGGCCTCGTGAGTCTGAGACTAACTCCCGAACAGTTGTTCGGGGCGCCCGATTGCGCCTGGTCTGGCCACTTGGCGAACTTCGCCCACGAAATGGGCGAACGCCGGCAAATCCATCGTCACGCGCCCAAGGCTTGGGCGCCATTCCTGGGATTAATAGGTGGCGGGCAGCGCCGGCAGGTCGATCAGGTGGAAATGGATGGTCAGCAGCAGGCCGGCCATCACCAGGGCCGAGACCCAGGTGGTGGTGAAGAACTTGCGCTTCAGGTTCGGATTGACCGGCGCCCCGGGATCCGCGCCCGGCGGCGGCTCGATCCCCATCTCCTTGAACGTGCGGTTGCCCAGCGGCAGCACGGCGAACAGCGTGGTCCACCAGATGGTCAGGTAGACGGCGATGCAGGTGACGGGACCCATCAGTGAGCGTCCTTGGGGGTTTCCATGAGTTCGACCAGCATGCCGCCCATGTCTTTCGGGTGAACGAAGATGATCAGCGTGCCATGGGCGCCGATGCGCGGCTCGCCCAGCACGGTGGCGCCCTTGGCGACCAGGCTGTCGCGGGCCTGGTAGATGTTCTCGACCTCGAAGCAGATGTGGTGCTGGCCGCCCCTGGGGTTCTTGGCCAGGAAGCCATGGATCGGCGAGGCCTCGCCATAGGGTTCGATCAGCTCGATCTGGCTGTTGGGCAGGTTGACGAAACAGACCCAGACGCCCTGCTCGGGCATGGCCCACTTGTCGGTGTGCGAGGTCGCGCCCAGCAGGTCGCGATACATCTTCAGCGACTCGTCGATGGAGGGCGTGGCCACGCCGACGTGGTTGAGCTTGCCGATCATCCGTTCCATGTCCTGCGGCGTGGAGGCGCCGCGCGCCTCTCTCGTCGTTTTCCGAGGATATAGACGACTTCATGGACCCGCGGCGAGGCGTTTCAGCGGCGGGACGCTTCGCCCTGGCGATCAATTCGCTCAGGCCGGCCGGCGAAGCCACCAGTATCGCGCGGGAAACATCTCGACCAGGAACAGCCCGGCGACGAAGCCGCCGACATGGCACTCCCAGGCGATCATCAGCCCGCCCTCCCCTGACGCCTTGCCAATACCAAAGCCGATGGCGATCAGCACCAGGTTCATGACGACGAAAGACCAGGTCTGCTTGCCGACCTGCCGGGAAAGGATTGGCGTCAGCCCGCCCTCCGGCGTCAACCGCGCCACCGCGCCCCACAGGCCGCAGATCGCCCCCGAAGCCCCGACGGCCGAGATCTCGCCGTTCCAGTGCAGGACAAGGAACAGCAGCCCGCCCGCCAGTCCGCAGACCAGGAAGAAGGCCCAGAACAGCAACGCTCCCTTCAGGTCGCGTCCCAGGCGCACGGCGATGGCCGGGCCAAGGCTGACCAGGGCGCTGGTGTTCATCACGATGTGCAGCAGTCCCGCGTGCAGGAAGATGTGGGTCAGCGGAGTCCACCAGAACCCCTGCCTGAAATAGGGCGGGTAGAGCGCGCCCAGGGCGAGCATCGTCTCGTCCCAGCCCTGCATCTTGCCCAGCAGCTGGAACCCGGAAACGATCCAGAGGACCAGGGTGAGCGCGCCCAGCGCCCAGGCCTCGCCGGCCATCAGACGCAAGGTCTGCCGCCAGCGGGGCTCAGGCTCAGGCGCGACCGGCTGGACGATTTCAGCCGACGGGCGGGTCTCGTCCACGACGCGCTAGATCCGCAGGACCGTGGTCTCGACCACGGGCTTGCGCTCCCAGATGCGGAACGCGGCTTTCTTCACGGCCTTGGAGATCGCGCTCTCGATGGCCTCGTCGATCTCGCACTGGTCGCCGCTCAGGCGCTTGAAGGCGGTCTCGGCCTCCTCCGCCAGGTCGTCCAGGGCGTCGTCCAGCGGGTATTCGGCGTCGCCCGCCAGGCCCAGGCCCCGGACCTGGGGACCGGAGACGATGCGGCTCTTGCCATCCAGCACGACCGACACGGCCAGCATGCCGTTGAAGGCCGCGTGGCGCCGCTCGCGCAGGGCCTCGCCGTTCTCGGGCGTCACCACTCCGCCGTCGACATAGAGACGGCCGGCCGGCACTTCGTCGATGATCGACGGATGACCGGGCGCCAGCAGCACCATGTCGCCGTTGCGCGGGCTGACCGCGTGCGGCACCTGCAGGTCCTTGGCGAAGGCCGCGTGCTCGATCAGGTGTCGGCGCTCGCCGTGGGTCGGCACGGCGATCGTGGGTCGGGCCCACTGGTACATCTGCTTGAGCTCGTCGCGGCATGGGTGGCCGCTGACGTGGATGCCGGGGGTGTCGCGCTCGGTGTGCAGGCGCACGCCGCGGTCGGCCAGCTTGTTCTGCAGGTTGCGGATCGGGATCTCGTTGCCGGGGATGACCCGCGAGGAGAAGATCACGTGGTCGCCCTGCGAGAGCTTGACGTGCGGGTGGGTGCCCTCGGCGATCCGGGCCAGGGCCGCGCGCGGCTCGCCCTGGCTGCCGGTGCACAGGAACAGCACCTCGTTCTCGGGCAGGTACTTGGCCTGGTCGTCGGTGATGAAGGGCTCAAGGCCCTCCAGCAGGCCGACATGGCGGGCGGCGGCGGCCATCCGGTGCATCGAGCGGCCGGCCAGGCAGACCTTGCGGCCCGCGGCCTGGGCGGCGCGGATCACGGTGTCCATCCGGGCCACGTTCGACGCGAAGCAGGCCACGGCGATCTTGCCGGTCAGGCCCTTGATCAGCTTGTTCATCGCCGCGCGAACGTCGGCTTCGGAGCCGGCCTCGCCGTCGACGAAGACGTTGGTGCTGTCGCAGACCATGGCCAGCACGCCCTCGTCGCCCAGTTTGCGGATGGCGTCGATGTCGGTGGGGCCGCCCAGCTGGGGATCGGGATCGATCTTCCAGTCGCCGGTGTGCAGGATCGTGCCCAGCGGGGTCTTGATCGCCAGGCCGTTCGGCTCGGGGATCGAGTGGGTTAGGGTGACCATCTCCAGGTGGAACGGTCCCAGGTCGAAGCTGCCGCTGAGCGGGATCTCGGTGATTGGCACCTCGCCCAGCAGGCCGGCGTCGCGCAGCTTTTCACGCAGCAGGAAGGCGGTGAATGGCGTGGCGAACACCGGCGCCTTGAGGCGCGGCCATAGCCAGTGCACGGCGCCCAGGTGGTCCTCGTGGGCGTGGGTCAGGACGATGCCGAGGATGTCGTCGGCATAGGCCTCGATGAATTCGGGGTCGGGCAGGATGATCTCGACGCCCGGCGTAGTCTGGTCGCCGAAGGTCACGCCCAGGTCGACGACGATCCACTTGCGGTCGTCGGCCGGGCCGAAGCCGTAGAGATTGAAGTTCATGCCGATCTCGTTCGACCCGCCCAGGGGCAGGAAGACGAGCTCGTCCTTGGGGGAAGGCTTGTCGGTATATTTGGTCATTACGTCTCTAGATGGGTGTTGCGGCGATGAATTTCGAGGAGACCACGAATGGTCAGATCTGAATCGAAGTGGTCGATGCTGTCGGTGGCGCCCTCGAACAGCGAGGCGACCCCGCCGGTGGCGACCACGGTCATGGGTTCGGCGCGTTCGGCCTTGATGCGGGCCACTAGGCCCTCGATCAGCGAGATATAGCCCCAGAACACGCCCGACTGCATGGCGCTGACAGTGTCGGTCCCGACCACGCGATTGCCGGCCGGGCGCTGGATGGCGATGCGGGGCAGCTTGGCGGCGGCCTCGTGCAGGGCCTGCATGGACAGGTTGATGCCGGGCGCGATGATCCCGCCCTCGAACGCCCCGTCGGCGCCGACGATGTCGAAGGTGGTGGCGGTGCCGCTGTCGATGACGATCAGCGGGCCTGGATAGACCATGTGCGCGCCCACGGCGTTGACCAGGCGGTCGGCCCCGGCTTCGGACGGCTTGTCGATCCGCACCTCGACGCCCAGCTTGGCGTTCTCGCCGATCACCAGCGGTTCGACGCCGAAATAGCGGCGCGACAGATTGCGCAGGTTGAAGATCGACTGCGGCACGACGCTGGAGATGATCACCGAGTCGATGGCGCGGAAGCCCAGGCCCTGCATCGACAGCAGCTGCGACAGCCAGACCACGTATTCGTCGGCGGTGCGCGTGCTCTCGGTGGCCGCGCGCCACTGGGCGATCCAGGTCTCGCCGTCGTGGATGGCGAACATGGTGTTGGTGTTGCCCTGTTCGATGGCCAGCAGCATCAGAAGGCCTCTCCGAAGAAGACGTCGCCGGCGGTGATCCGCCGCAGATGGCCGTCAGCCAGACGAAGACGCAGCGCGCCGTCGCCGTCCAGCCCTTCCGCGATCCCCTCCAGGGTTTCCAATCCCAGGCGGGCGACGCAGCGCTCGCCCAGGCCGTGGGCGCGGGCCGTCCAGGCGTCGGCGATGGCAGGGAAGCCCAGCCGCAGCCAGATGTCCTGCCAACGGGCGAAGGCGGCGGCCAGGACCTCGATCGCCTCCACCGGCGTCGGCGGCGTGACCAGGTAGGTGGTCAGGGCCGTGGCGGGGCGCTCGCTGTCGATCGGCTTGCGGGCCAGGTTCACCCCCACCCCGACGGCGATCCACAGACCGCCGGTCGGCCGGGCCCCGGACTCCACCAGGACGCCGCTGACCTTCAACCCGCCCAGAAGCGGGTCGTTGGGCCATTTGAGGCTGACCAGGTGGGCGGGCACGTAGGCGGCCAGCAGGTCGGCCACGGCCAGGGCGGCGACGAACGACACCTGGGCGGCCTCCGCCGGCGGCTTGTCGGTGCTGAACAGCAGGGTGGCGGCCAGGTTGCCGGCGCCGGTTTCCCAGGCGCGACCGCGCCGGCCCCGGCCAGCGGTCTGGCGCAGGCCGACGATCCAGACCGGGCCCGTCTCCCCCGCTTCGGCGCGGCGACGAGCCTCCGCGTTGGTCGAGTCGATCTCGTCCAGGACGACGACGGGCGGGATTTCGAAGGTCGAGGTCGGGCCCGTCACGTCACGCGTGGCCAAAGGCCGCCGCGGCGGCCCTGGCTGCGGGGTCGAGCCAGATCAGCGCGACCAGCACGACCGGGAACGAGAAGGCCGCGGCCACGAAGCCGACCGCGCGGGCGATCGGTTGCGGCTTGTCCACGGCGCCCTCAGCGGCGTCGAACCACATCGTCTTGATCAGGCGCAGATAGTAGAACGCCGCGACCACGCTGCCGACCAGGCCCAGCACCGCCGCCCATTGCAGCAGCACGTCGCCCGAGCCCATGGCCGCGCCGAAGACGTAGAACTTGGCCCAGAAGCCCGAGAACGGCGGCATGCCCAGGGCCGACAGCGAGAACGCGGTCATGGCCACGGCCACCCCCGGACGGTGCTTCACCAGGCCGGCCATGTCCTGGATGGTCTCCATCGGCTTGCCGTCGCGCGACAGGGCCTGGAGGCAGGCGAAGAAGCCGGTGACGTCGACCATGTACAGGGTCATGAACAGCAGCATCGAATGCAGGCCGGTCTCGCCGCCGGTCGCCACGCCCAGCAGGGCGTAGCCGACATTGGCGATCGAGCTGTAGGCCCACAGGCGCTTGAGGTTGTTCTGGGCCAGGCCGGCGAAGGCGCCGACGAAGACCGAGGCCAGGGCGGTGATGACCAGGATCTGGCGCCACTGGGCCACCGAGTCCGGGAAGGCGTCGCCCAGCACGCGGGCGAACATCATCATGGCGGCCAGCTTGGGCGCGGCGGCGAAGAAGCCGACGACCGGGGTCGGGGCGCCTTCGTAGACGTCGGGCGTCCACATGTGGAACGGCGCGGCCGAGACCTTGAACGCCAGGCCGCAGAGCAGGAACACCAGGCCGAACAGCAGGCCCATGCCGTGCCCGCCATGCGCCACGGCGGCGATGTCTTCGAAGCGGGTCGAGCCGGCGAAGCCGTAGATCAGCGAGGCGCCGTACAGCAGCAGGCCCGACGACAGCGCGCCCAGCACGAAGTACTTCAGGCCCGCTTCCGACGACTTGGCGTCGTCGCGGCGGAAGGCGGCCAGGACGTACAGCGCCAGCGACTGCAGCTCGACGCCGACATAGAGGCTGATCAGGTCGCCGGCCGAGGCGGTGACGCCCATGCCCAGCGCCGACAGGATCACCAGCACGGCGTATTCGAACTTCTGGTCGCCGCGGGCGGCCAGCCAGCGGTCGCCCAGCACGATGGCCAGGGCGCTGAAGCCGTAGATCGCGACCTTGGCGTAGGTGGCGGCGGCGTCGGCGGCGTAGACCCCGTTGAAAGCGTGGCCGTGCGGACCGACCACGGCGGCCACGGCCGCGCCCAGCAGGGCCAGGACGGCCGCGCCGGTGAACAGCGGGGTGACCTTGCCGTGGAACGCGCCCCAGACCAGCAGCACCAGGGCCGAGGCCCCGAGGACGACTTCGGGAAGAACGAGGGAGAAGTTGGCGGCGAACGTCATGGGGTCCCTCACCCGCCCACGGCGGCGCGCCAGGCGCCGACGAGCCCGTCGACGGACGACGCGGTCAGGTTGAAGATGAGATTGGGATAAACGCCGAGCACCAGGGTGCCGATGATCAGCGGGGCGAAGATCAGGATCTCGCGCTTGTCGAGGTCGGTGATGGTCTTGAGCTCGGGATTGACGATCTCGCCGAACATCACCCGGCGGTACAGGTTCAGCGCGTAGACGGCCGACAGGATCACGCCCGTGGTGGCCACCAGCGCCGTCCAGGTCGAGGCCTTGTAGGTCCCGGTCATGGTCAGGATCTCGCCGACAAAGCCCGAGGTGCCCGGCAGGCCGACATTGCCCATGGTGAACAGCATGAACACCGCCGCGTACCAGGGCATGCGGTTGGTGAGGCCGCCGTAGAAGGCGATCTCGCGGGTGTGCATGCGGTCATAGACCACCCCGACGCAGAGGAAGAGCGCGCCCGAGATCAGGCCGTGGCTCAGCATCTGGAAGATCGCGCCCTGCTCGCCCTGGGCGTTGCCCGAGAAGATGCCCATGGTCACGAAGCCCATGTGGGCCACCGAGGAATAGGCGATCAGCTTCTTGATGTCGGTCTGACGGAACGCGACTAGCGAGGTGTAGACGATGGCGATCGCCGACATCGCGAACACCAGCGGCTGGAACAGTTCCGAGGCGTTGGGGAACATCGGCAGGCTGAAGCGCAGGAAGCCGTAGCCGCCCATCTTCAGCAGGATGCCCGCCAGGATCACCGAACCGGCCGTCGGGGCCTCGACGTGGGCGTCGGGCAGCCAGGTGTGGACCGGCCACATCGGCATCTTGACCGCGAAGCTTGCGAAGAAGGCCAGCCACAGCCAGGTCTGCAGCCACGGCGCGAACTTAAAGCTCATCAGCGCCGGGATCGACGAGGTGTGGGCGATGGCGATCATCGACAGGATGGCGGCCAGCATCAGCACCGAGCCGAGCAGCGTATAGAGGAAGAACTTGTAGGCCGCGTAGACCCGGCGCTTGCCGCCCCAGATTCCGATGATCAGGAACATTGGGACCAGGCCGCCCTCGAAGAAGAGGTAGAACAGGATCAGGTCCAGGGCGCAGAACACCCCGACCACCAGGGTCTCCAGGACCAGGAAGCAGATCAGGTATTCGACCACGCGCTTATCGACCGACTTCCAGCCGGCGATGATGCAGATCGGCAGCAGGAAGGTGGTCAGCAGGACGAACAGGATCGAGATGCCGTCCACGCCCATGCGGTAATGCAGGCCCGCGAACCAGTTGAGGTCTTCCACGAACTGGAAACCCGGGTTCTTGGCGTCGAACTGGGCAACCAGCACGACCGACAGGGCGAAGGTGACCAGGGTGGTCGCCAGGGCGATCCACTTGGCCAGGGTGTCCGTCCTGGCGCTGTCGCCGTGCAGGGCGCGCGCGCCCAGCAGCAGGACCACGCCGACGAGCGGGGCGAAGGTGGTGAGGCTCAGCAGGCCGGTCATCGATCCGTCCTCAACGGAATGCGTAAAGGGCGAACGTCAGCAGGCCGGCGACGCCGAGCAGCATGACGAAGGCGTAGTGGTACAGGTAGCCGGACTGCAGCTTGCCGGTCCGGCGGCCGACTTCGTAGCTGACGGCGCTGACGCCGTCCGGCCCGAAACCGTCGATCAGCTTCTGGTCGCCGCCCTTCCAGAACAGGTCGCCGAGGAACTTGGCCAGCCGCACGAAGGTGGCCTGGTACAGTTCGTCGAAGAACCACTTGTTGTAGAAGAACACGTACAGCGGGCCGTTGCGGGCCGCGAGCTTGGCGCCGAGGCGCTCGTTGCCCTTGATCAGATAGACCCAGACGGCGATCGCCAGGCCGAGGATCGAGGCCACCAACGGGCTCCATTTCACCCACTCGTCCACTTCGTGGGCTTCGTGCAGCACGTGGTTGGTCGGGGCGTTGAAGATCGCGCCGCGCCAGAACTCCTGCTGGTGGTGACCGACGAAGAAGTCGGTGAACAGGATGCCGGCGAAGATCGCGCCGATCGACAGGACGATTAGCGGGAACAGCATCACGAACGGGCTCTCGTGCGGCTTGTGATCATGGCCGTGGCCATGGTCGTCGTGCGCGTGATCGTCCGGAAGCGGCTCGTCGTGGGTCTCGGCGTGGGCGTGGTCGTCATGGCCATGGGCGGCGTGCGCGTCATGCCCGTGATCGGCGGCGTGATGGTCGTCGTGACCCCAGCGGGCCTGGCCGTTGAAGGTGAAAAAGGCCAGGCGCCAGGAGTAGAACGAGGTCAGGCCGGCCACCAGGACGCCGATCACCCAGGCGAACATCGCGATGCCGTTGTGCGTGCCCGCGGCGTAGGCCGCCTCGATGATGGTGTCCTTCGAGTAAAAGCCCGCGAAGCCCAGGTGCAGGGGCGGCAGGCCCAGGCCGGTGATGGCGATGGTGCCGATGGTCATGGCGCCGAAGGTCACCGGCAGCAGCTTGGCCAGGGCGCCGTACTTCCGCATGTCTTGCTCGTGGTGCATGCCGTGGATCACCGAACCGGCGCCCAGGAACAGCAGCGCCTTGAAGAAGGCGTGGGTGAACAGGTGGAACATCGCCGCCTGGTATGCGCCGACACCGGCCGCGAAGAACATGTAGCCCAGCTGCGAACAGGTCGAATAGGCGATGACCCGCTTGATGTCGTTCTGGGTCAGGCCGACGGTGGCCGCGAACAGGGCCGTGATCGCGCCGATCACCGTGACGATGTTCTTGGCCACGGGCGCGTATTCGAACATCGGCGACAGCAGGCACAGCATGTAGACGCCGGCGGTGACCATGGTCGCCGCGTGGATCAGGGCCGACACCGGGGTCGGGCCTTCCATGGCGTCCGGCAGCCAGGTGTGCAGGAAGAACTGCGCCGACTTGCCCATCGCGCCGATGAACAGCAGGAAGCAGGCGATGTCGACCAGCGGGAAGGTGTGGCCGGCGAACTGCCAGGTGCGGGCCGCGCCCGAGGCGATCTGCGGGAAGATCTCGGCGAACTGGATCGACCCGAACGCCCAGTAGGTGGTCATGATCCCCAGGGCGAAGCCAAAGTCGCCCACGCGGTTGACGACGAAGGCCTTGATCGCCGCGGCGCTGGCGGTCGACTTCTTGAACCAGAAGCCGATCAGCAGGTACGAGGCCAGGCCCACCCCTTCCCAGCCGAAGAACAGCTGCATGAAGTCGGCGGCGGTGACCAGGGCCAGCATGGCGAAGGTGAACAGCGACAGGTACGCGAAGAACCGCGGCTTGCTGTCGTCCTCTGCCATGTAGCCCCAGGAATAGATGTGCACGAGGGCCGAGACCGTCGTCACCACGATCAGCATCACGCAGGACAGGGCGTCGATGCGGACCGACCAGTTGGAGACGAAGTTTCCCACGTGGATGAAGGGCAGCAGGTCGACCGTGAAGGCCTCCATGTGCCCCCAGGTCCACTGGCTGAACGTGTACCAGCCCAGGGCGCAGCTGAGGATGAGCGCGCCCGTGGTGACCGCCTGCGAGGCGACATTGCCGATGCGGCGGCCGAACAGGCCGGCGATGATCGCGGCGACCAGCGGCGCGAGGACGAGGATGGTGACGAGAGTCTGCACTGCGATCAGCCCTTCATCACGCTGGCGTCGTCGACGGCAATGTCCCCGCGGTTACGGAAGAACGTCACCAGGATGGCCAGGCCGACGGCCGCTTCGGCCGCGGCGACGGTCAGCACGAACATGGCGAAGATCTGCCCCGTCACGTCGTGCAGGAAGACCGAGAAGGCCACCAGGTTGATGTTCACCGCCAGCAGGATCAGCTCGATCGACATCAGGATGACGATGATGTTCTTGCGGTTCACGAAGATGCCGAAGACGCCGATCGTGAACAGGATGGCGGCGACGACGAGATAGTGAGACAGGCCGATCATTCGCTGATCCCCTCGCCCGGCTTGATCTGCACGATTTCCATTCCGGTCTTTGGCGTGCGGGCGATCTGCCTGCCGATGTCCTGGCGCTTGACGCCCGGCTTGTGGCGCAGGGTCAGGACGATGGCGCCGATCATGGCGACCAGCAGCACCAGGCCCGCCAGTTGGAAGAAGAAGATGTAGTCGGTGTAGAGCACCCGGCCGATCGCCTCGGTGTTCGGCACGCCGACCGGCGAGGCCATCGGGGCGGCGTTCTTACCAGCCGCGCCGTTGGTGGCCACCGTCGCGGCGACGAAGATCATCTCCAGCGTGAGGATCCCGCCGACCAGGCCGCCGATCGGCAGGTACTGGGCGAAGCCCTGCCGCAGCTCGGCGAAGTCGACGTCGAGCATCATGACGACGAACAGGAACAGCACCGCGACCGCGCCGACATAGACGACGATCAGCAGCATCGCCAGGAACTCCGCGCCCATCAGGACAAAGAGGCCCGCGGCCGAGAAGAAGGCGGTGATCAGGAAGAGCACCGAGTGCACGGGGTTCTTGGCCGAGACGACGAGAAGACCCGCCACCACGGTCGCTACCGCGAGCAAATAGAAAGCTATCGCCGGCAAGGCCATTGGCCCAGGTGCTCCCTCAGAAAACCACAAAACACGACGGATCGGGGGATCGGTCGCCTAACCCTCGGAATCGCGCCCCGTCCTTTAGCGGTAGGGCGCGTCCAACTCCAGATTCTTCGCGATCAGCCGTTCCCAACGGTCGCCGTTGTCGAGCAGCTTTTCCTTGTCGTAGTAGAGCTCTTCGCGCGTCTCGACGGCGAACTCGATGTTCGGCCCCTCGACAATGGCGTCCACCGGGCAGGCCTCCTGGCACAGGCCACAATAGATGCACTTGACCATGTCGATGTCGTAGCGGGTCGTGCGGCGGCTACCGTCGTCGCGCGGCTCGGCCTCGATGGTGATGGCCTGGGCCGGGCAGATGGCCTCGCACAGCTTGCAGGCGATGCAGCGCTCCTCGCCCGACGGATAGCGACGCAGGGCGTGCTCGCCGCGGAAACGGGGCGACTGCGGGCCGCGCTCGTTCGGATAGATCACGGTCTTCTTGGGCGCGAGCATGTACTTCATGCCCAGGCCGAAGGCGCCCGCGAAGTCGAGCAGGGCCACGCCCTTGACCGCCTGTGTGATGCGCTGGAACACCAGAGCTCTCCTAACACTTCTCTTTTGGGAAGGGACGCACGTCCCTGCCCGCTTCGATCTGTTCCCGGCGAATGGATTGCCGGATCACGCATTCCTTGGTCTTGGCGTCCGCCTGCCGGCGCGCTTCGACCTGTTCGTCCAGGGAGCCCGTCCGCGGCGGCGGGAGGCCGCGCGGATGCTCCCATGAGGCGCAGCCGGACAGGGCGATCATCGCGATCATTCCGGTCCAGCGCGCCTGCCGCGTCATTTTCCACCCTTCGGAATGACGCAGCTGTAGTTCGCAAGCTGGGTGGGGTCGCCCCCGTCCTGCTTGGCCTCGATCTTGCCGCCGTCGGCGGCGCATCTCTCGCTGTCGCGGCGCAGCTGGTCGTAGCTGGCCGTGCCGCGCCCCAGCGAATAGGACGCTTTGGCCGGACCGGCGCCGTCGGTCGCGCAGCCGGCCAAGGCCAGGGCGAGACCGGCCAGCGCCAGGGATGTCGTCCAGGCGATCACCCCTGCAGTCCGAACACGCGCCAGGCCGACACCAGCATCACCAGCACCAGCGACATCGGCAGGAACACCTTCCAGCCCAGGCGCATCAGCTGGTCGTAGCGGTAGCGAGGCACGATGGCCTTGGCCATGGCGATCATGAAGAACCAGAAGACGATCTTGGCGAAGAACACCACGGCCAGGAACAGATTGGCCCAGAAGGTCGGCCAGGCGTCCAGGAAGCCGGTCGGGAAGCCGGGGTTCCAGCCGCCGAAGAACAGCACGCTGATCATCGCGCACATCAGGACGATGTTCGAATATTCGGCGACCATGAACAGCAGGTACGGGGTCGAGCTGTACTCGACCTGATAGCCGGCCACGAGTTCGGATTCGGCTTCCGGCAGGTCGAACGGCGGACGGTTGGTCTCGGCCAGGGCCGAGATGAAGAACATGCCCATGGCGATCACCATCACCGGCATCAGGATGATGTTCTTCAGGCCGTGGCCGCCGAACACGTTCCAGTTCCAGATCCAGCCGGACTGCTGCGAAACGATCGAGGTCAGGTTCATGGTGCCGGCCAGCAGGATCACCGTGATGATGATCAGGCCTATCGACACTTCATACGACACCATCTGCGCGGCCGAACGCAGCGCGCCCAGGAACGGGTACTTCGAGTTCGAAGCCCAGCCGCCCATGATGATGCCGTAGACGCCCAGCGAACTCATCGCCAGCAGGTACAGGATGCCGACATTGAGGTTGGAGACCACCCAGCCCGGCGCGAACGGCACCACGGCCCAGCCCACGAAGGCCAGGACCAGGCTCAGCAGCGGGGCCAGCAGGAAGATCACCTTGTCAGCGCCGGCCGGGATGATGATCTCCTTCAGCACGAACTTGAAAAAGTCGGCGAAGGACTGCAGCAGGCCGAACGGACCCACCACGTTGGGGCCCTTGCGCATCTGGACGCCGGCCCAGATCTTGCGGTCGGCCAGCAGCAGGAAGGCCAGGCTCAGCAGCACCCAGATCACGACCAGCAGGATCCCGCCGGTGGTCAGCAGGGTCCAGGTCACGGCGGGGTTGGAGAAGAATTCGCTCACCGGCCTACTCCGCCGCGATCTTGGCGGCGCCGGAAGCCGTGGCCGCGCATTCGGCCATGGTCACGCTGGCGCGCGCGATGGGATTGGTCAGGTGGAAGGCCTTGATCGGGCTCTCGAACGCCGCGTCCGAAAGCTCGCCGGCGCCGCCCAGGCCCGACAGGTCGAACACAGCCGGGATCGAGCCCGGCGCGAAGTCGATCTGGCCGAAGGTCGGGTGCTCGGCGAACAGTTTGGCGCGCAGCTGGTCCAGGCTGTCATAGGGCAGCTTGGCGCCCAGGTGCTCGGACAGGGCCCGCAGGATCGACCAGTCCTCCTTGGCCTCGCCCTTCGGGAACACCGCCCGCTCGCCCATCTGGACGCGGCCTTCGGTGTTCACATAGAGGCCGTTCTTCTCGGTATAGGCCGCGCCCGGCAGGATGACGTCGGCCTTGTGGGCGCCGGCGTCGCCGTGGGTGCCCAGATAGACCTTGAAGGCGTCCGAAGCGGCGGTCTCGCACTCGTCGGCGCCTAGCAGGAACAGCACGTCCAGCGCGCCCGGCTTCAGCATTTCGGCGGTCGACAGGCCGCCCTCGCCCGGGACGAAGCCCAGGTCCAGGCCGGCGACGCGAGCGGCGGCGGTGTGCAACACGTTCCAGCCGTTCCAGCCGTCGCGCACGACCTTGAAGGTCTTGGCCACGGCGGCGGCGGCCTTCAGCACGGCGGCGCCGTCGGCCCGCGACAGAGCGCCCTGGCCAAGGATGATGGCCGGACGTTCGGCGTTCTTCAGGGCGGTGACGAAGTCGTTCTTGGCCTTGGCCAGGCCCGACAGGGTCTTGGTCCCGGCCCCGAGATAGTCGTAGTCGAAGGTCAGGTCGGCCTGCTGCCCGATCACGCCGAAGCGGGTCTTGCCGGCGATCCATTGCTTGCGGAAGCGGGCGTTGAGGACCGGGGCCTCGAGGCGCGGATTGGCGCCAATGAACAGCACCACGTCGGCGTTCTCGATGCCGGCGATGGTCGAGTTGAACAGCCAGCTTTCGCGCGGCCCCGCACCCAGGGCCGAACCGTCCTGGCGCGCGTCGAGATTCTTCACGCCCAGGGCGGTGAACAGGTCCTTGGTCGCCTTCAGGCTCTCGGCGTCCTGCAGGTCGCCGGCGATCACGCCGACGCGCTCGGGCTTGGCGGCCTTGATCCTGGCGGCGACGGCGGCGAAGGCCTGGGCCCACGAGGCCGGCTGCAGCTTGCCGCCAACGCGCACGTACGGACGGTCCAGGCGCTGACGCTGCAGGCCGTCGACGGCGTAGCGCGTCTTGTCGCTGATCCACTCTTCGTTGACGTCGTCATTAACGCGCGGCAGCACGCGGAGCACCGCGGCGCCGCGGGCGTCGACGCGGATCGACGAGCCCAGGGCGTCCATGACGTCCACGCTCTCGGTCTTCTTCAGCTCCCAGGGCCGCGCCTCGAAGGCGTAGGGCTTGGAGGTCAGGGCGCCGACCGGGCACAGGTCGATGACGTTGGCGCTGAGTTCCGACGTCACCGCCGCGCCCAGATAGGTGGTGATTTCAACGTCTTCGCCGCGCGAGATCAGGCCGATCTCCGGCGAGCCGGCGACCTCGGTGATGAAGCGGACGCAGCGCGTGCACTGGATGCAGCGGGTCATCACGGTCTTGATAAGCGGGCCCATGGCCTTCTCTTCGACCGCGCGCTTGTTCTCTTCGTAGCGGCTGTCGTCGCGGCCATAGCCCATGGCCTGGTCCTGCAGGTCGCACTCGCCGCCCTGGTCGCAGATCGGGCAATCCAGCGGGTGGTTGATGAGCAGGAACTCCATCACCCCTTCGCGGGCCTTCTTGACCATCGGGGTCTTGGTGAAGATCTCCTGGCCCTCGGCGGCCGGCAGGGCGCAAGACGCCTGCGGCTTGGGCGGGCCGGGTTTCACCTCGACCAGGCACATGCGGCAGTTGCCGGCGATGCTCAGGCGTTCGTGATAGCAGAAGCGCGGGATCTCTTCCCCGGCCAGTTCCGCCACCTGCAGAACCGTCATGCCGGGCTCGAACTCGACCTCGACGCCATTGACCTTGGCGATAGCCATAATCGTTTACTCCGCCGCGATCAGCTTGGCGCCCTGCACGTGCAGGCGACCGCTACGATAGGATGCGATCCGCTCCTCCACCTCGTGGCGGAAGTGGCGGAACAGGCCCTGGATCGGCCAGGCGGCCGCGTCGCCCAGGGCGCAGATGGTGTGACCCTCGACCTGGGTCGTGACGTCCAGCAGGGTGTCGATCTCCTTCGGATCGGCCTCGCCGGTGGCCATGCGCTCCATGACCCGCCACATCCAGCCGGTGCCTTCGCGGCACGGCGTGCACTGGCCGCAGCTCTCGTGCTTGTAGAAGTACGACAGGCGGGCGATGGCGCGGACCAGATCGGTGGACTTGTCCATGACGATGACGGCGGCGGTGCCCAGGCCCGAACGCAGGTTGCGCAGGGCGTCGAAGTCCATCGGCAGGTCTTCGCACTGCTCGGCCGGGATCATCGGCACGGACGAGCCGCCCGGGATCACGGCCTTCAGGTTGCCCCAGCCGCCGCGGATGCCGCCGCAGTGGTCTTCCATCAGCTGACGGAAGGGGATGCTCATGGCTTCTTCGACGTTGCAGGGCAGGTTCACGTGGCCCGAGACGCAGAACAGCTTGGTGCCGGCGTTGTTCGGGCGGCCAAAGCCCGCGAACCAGGCCGCGCCGCGGCGCAGGATCGTGCCGGCGACGGCGATGCTCTCGACGTTGTTGACCGTGGTCGGCATGCCGTAGAGGCCCGCGCCGGCTGGGAACGGCGGCTTCAGGCGCGGCTGGCCCTTCTTGCCTTCCAGGCTTTCCAGCAGGGCCGTCTCTTCGCCGCAGATATAGGCGCCGGCGCCGTGGTGGACGTAGAGGTCGAAGTCCCAGCCGTGGACATTGTCCTTGCCGATCAGCTTGGCCTCGTAGGCCTGCTTGATGGCGGCTTCCAGCACTTCACGTTCACGGACGTATTCGCCGCGGATGTAGATGTAGCAGGCGTGGGCCAGCATGGCGCGCGAGGCGATCAGGCAGCCCTCGATCAGGAGGTGCGGGTCATGCCGCATGATCTCCCGGTCCTTGCAGGTGCCCGGCTCGGACTCGTCGGCGTTGACGACCAGGTAGTGCGGACGGCCGTCCTTCACTTCCTTGGGCATGAACGACCACTTCAGGCCGGTGCCGAAGCCCGCCCCGCCCCGGCCGCGCAGGCCGGAGTTCTTCATGTTGTCGATGATCCAGTCGCGCCCGGCGTCCAGGATGTCCTTGGTGCCATTCCAGCAGCCGCGCTTCTTCGCGCCCTCAAGGCCCCAATCGTGGAGACCGTAGAGGTTGGTGAAGATGCGGTCCTTGTCTTCGAGGATACCGACCATGACTCAGCTTTGCGGATCGAATGGATGGGCGCGCACATAGCGCGTCCGACGAATGATGACATAGGCGAAAAGCGCCCAGGCGGCGCCGATCACCAGGAAAGCGACGGGAACGGCCCAGGCGGGCGCCCCCTGCCCCATCCGGCCCCAGATCAGGAGCAGGGCTCCGACCAGCGAACCGACCAGGCCGGCGATGCGCTCGTTGCGGTAAAGACCGCGAACGGTCTTCACATAGGCCACGCGCCGATCCAAGTCAGAGGGAGCGAGAAGTTGAGGGTCGTCGGTCACGACGCCTTGCCCTCCTCGTCCCGCTTGGCGGCCTTCATCCAGCCCAGGATGAACCAGATCTGCGCGCCCAGCCCGACGGCGATGGCGCCGATGAACACCGGCGCCAGCCAGCCGACGCCGGCCGCGACATAACCGATGACCGCCGCGCCGGCCAGCACGAAGCAGACCACGTCGATGGCGAACATCGTGGTCAGGCGCTTCTTCTGGATGGCGTCGGCGTGTTGCATCAGGCGGCAGGCTCCGTCTTCGGGGCCTTCTTGGGCTTTTCGGGCAGGTTCGGGATCTTGATCTTCTTGGCCGCCGAGCCGTCGTACAGCTTGGGATCGGTCAGGGTCTGGATCTTGCCCTTGGGTTCCGACGCGCCGCGGCCCTCGTAGCTGCCCGGCTGGGGCGACTTGCCGGCGGCGAAGTCGTCCAGGATCTGGGCCAGGCTCTCCGGCGTCAGGTCCTCGTAATAATAGTCGTTGATGGCCGCCATCGGCGCGTTGCAGCAGGCGCCCAAGCACTCGACCTCTTCCCAGCTGAACTTGCCGTCGGCCGAGACCTCATGGGCCTCGCCGATCTTGGCCTTCAGCACGGCCTTGAGGTCCAGAGCGCCCCGCAGCTGGCACGGCGTGGTGCCGCACAGCTGGACGAAGGCGACCTTGCCGACCGGCTGCAGCTGGAACATCACGTAGAAGGTGGCGACCTCCAGCACGCGGATGACCGGCATCTGCAGTTGCCTGGCGATCTCCTGGATGGCGGGCTCGGACACCCAGCCTTCCTGCTTCTGGGCCAGCCACAGCATCGGGATCACCGCCGATTGCTTGCGCTCGGCGGGGTACTTGGCTTTCCACCAGTCGGCCTTGGCCTGGCTGTCCTTGGAGAAGGCGAAGCTGGCCGGCTGTTCCTTGGCGAGGCGACGAACGCTCATCGTGCGAAATCCACGCGGGCGATCTTGTCGCCCCTGAAGGTGTAGATGGCGGCGACCTGGAAGGGCGCGTCGCCGTTGCCGCGGTCGACGTGCTCGTGATCGATCACGTTGGCGCCCACCACGATGCGGTTGAGAAGCTTGGCCTTGTTGTTCGGAAACTGCGCGAACGCGGCTTCGTACCAGGCGCGATAGGCCTCGATGCCCGTGCGCGCCACATCGCCGTTCAGGCCGGCGACCACGACGTCGTCGGTGAAGTGCGCGCAGTGGGCGTCCAGGTCCTGGGCGTTGTAGGCGTCCAGTTGCGCCTGGGCCACCTTTTCAAGGACGTCCAAGCTCACCGGTCCACCTCGCCGAACACGATGTCGAGCGAGCCCAGGATGGCCGAGACGTCGGCCAGCTGGTGGCCGCGGTTCATCCAGTCCATGGCCGCCAGGTGCGAGAAGCCCGGCGCCTTGATCTTGCAGCGGTACGGCTTGTTGGTGCCGTTCGACACCAGGAACACGCCGAACTCGCCCTTGGGCGCCTCGACCGCCGAATAGACCTCGCCTTCCGGCGTGCGGAAGCCTTCGGTGTAGAGCTTGAAGTGGTGGATCAGGGCTTCCATCGACCGCTTCATCTCGGCGCGGCGCGGCGGGCTGACCTTGTTGTCCTCGGTCATCACCGGGCCGGCCGTGACGCGCAGCTTTTCGATGGCCTGGAGGATGATCTTCGTCGACTCACGCATCTCCTGCATGCGGCACAGATAGCGATCGTAGCAGTCGCCGTTCTTGCCCAGCGGGATGTCGAACTCGAAGTCGTTGTAGCACTCGTAGGGCTGGTTACGGCGCAGGTCCCAGGCGATGCCCGAGCCGCGCACCATCACACCCGAGAAGCCCCAGGCGAGCGCGTCTTCCTTGGTCACCACGCCGATGTCGACGTTGCGCTGCTTGAAGATGCGGTTGTCGGTGATCAGGCCCTCGATGTCGTCGCAGATCTTCGGGAAGGCCTTGGCCCACTTTTCAATGTCGTCGATCAGCGACGGGGTCAGGTCCTGGTGGACGCCGCCCGGACGGAAATAGTTGGCGTGCAGGCGAGCGCCGCAGGCGCGCTCGTAGAACACCATCAGCTTCTCGCGCTCCTCGAAGCCCCAGAGCGGCGGCGTCAGGGCGCCGACGTCCATGGCCTGGGTCGTCACGTTCAGCAGGTGGTTCAGCACCCGGCCGATCTCGCAGAACAGCACGCGGATCAGGCTGCCGCGCAGCGGTACGTCCACGCCCAGCAGCTTCTCGATGGCCAGGCAGAACGCATGTTCCTGGTTCATCGGCGCCACATAGTCGAGGCGGTCGAAGTACGGGATGTTCTGGAGGTAGGTGCGGGCCTCCATCAGCTTCTCGGTGCCGCGATGCAGCAGGCCGATGTGCGGATCGACGCGCTCGACGATCTCGCCGTCCAGCTCCAGCACCAGGCGCAGCACGCCGTGAGCGGCCGGGTGCTGCGGGCCGAAGTTGATGTTGAACTTGCGCACCGGGGTTTCCGGCACGGCCGGCAGCGACGGCTTGTCGTGGAAGAAGTCGGTCGCGGCGGCGGGGGAGTTGGAACCAGTCATCTTACGCGTCCCCTGCCCGCTTCTCGGCCTTTTCGTCGCCCGGCAGGGCGTACTTGGCGCCCTCCCACGGAGACATGAAGTCGAAGGCGCGGAACTCGGTGATCTTCACGGGCTCGTAGACCACGCGCTTGAGCTCGTCGTCGTAACGGACCTCGACATAGCCCGTCATCGGGAAGTCCTTCCGCAGCGGATGGCCGTGGAAGCCGTAGTCGGTCAGGATCCGGCGCAGGTCGGGGTGGCCGTCGAAGAAGATGCCGTACATGTCGAAGGCTTCGCGCTCGAACCAGTCGGCCACCGGGAACACCGGCGTGGCGCTGGGAACGGCGGTGTCCTCGTCGGTCTGAACCTTGAAGCGCACGCGATGGTTCTTCACCAGCGACAGCAGGTGATAGACCACGTCGAACCGGCGCTCGCGCTCCGGATAGTCGACGCCCGTCAGGTCCACCAGCTGGTGGAAGCGGTAGTCGGGATGGTCGCGCAGATAGGTCAGGGCCTGGACCACGCGGTTCGCCGGGCCAAGCAGGTTCAGCTCGCCGAACGCCACATGATAGGCGGTGATCGCGCCGGCCGAGTTGGCGACGACCGCCTGGCCCAGCGCCTCGAGCGGCGACAGCACCGGATCGGTGGAAACAACGTCGGTCATCGCTCGATCGTCCCCGTGCGACGGATCTTCTTCTGCAGCTGCAGCACGCCGTAGACCAGGGCCTCGGCCGTGGGCGGGCAGCCGGGAACATAGATGTCGATCGGCACCACGCGGTCGCAGCCGCGCACGACGCTGTAGCTGTAATAATAATAGCCGCCGCCGTTGGCGCAGCTGCCCATCGAGATGACGTAGCGGGGCTCAGGCATCTGGTCGTAGACCTTGCGCAGAGCCGGGGCCATCTTGTTGGTCAGGGTGCCGGCGACGATCATCACGTCCGACTGCCGCGGGCTGGCGCGCGGCGCGAAGCCATAGCGCTCCAGGTCGTAGCGCGGCATGGCCGAGTGCATCATCTCGACGGCGCAGCAGGCCAGGCCGAAGGTCATCCACATCAGCGAGCCGGTGCGGGCCCAGGTGATCAGGTCGTCGGCGGCCGCCGTGACAAAGCCCTTGTCGGCCAGCTGGCCCGACAGGCCGTCGAAATAGGGGTCGTGCAGCTTGGGGTCATAGCCCTGCACCGTCGACCGCGCGGCCGAGCCGGCGGGAACCAGCGGCGAGCTGGGCGCCGGGCCGTTGGGGGGAACGATCACTCCCATTCGAGGGCGCCCTTCTTCCATTCGTAGATGAAGCCGACAGTCAGAACGCCCAGGAAGACCATCATCGACCAGAAGGCGAAGGCGGCCACGTCGTGCGGCAGCTTCATCAGCGAAACGGCCCACGGGAACAGGAAGGCCACTTCCAGGTCGAAGATGATGAACAGGATCGAGACCAGGTAGAACCGGACGTCGAACTTCATGCGCGCGTCGTCGAAGGCGTTGAAGCCGCATTCGTAGGCGGACAGCTTTTCCGGGTCCGGCGCCTTGGGGGCGAGCACCGCGGCGGCGAGGATGAAGGCGATGCCGATGACCGCCGCGATCCCGAGGAAGATCACGATCGGCAGATACTGGAGAAGGAAGGCGTTCATGACAGCCCTTGGCTTGAATCGAGCGGGTTGTAGCTCAGTGTCGCCAGCGCTTCAAACGCCTCGGACACATTGAGAAACGGTCGCAACTGGCATTCACTCACAGCTTCCGCGACATGGCCGTTGACACGCACATCGGCGCGACATATCAGACGCCCCTCGCCGCACGGCGGGTCGCACTTCGCTTCGGCGGAGCCTGATGCGGATGTAGCTCAGTTGGTTAGAGCGCCGGCCTGTCACGCCGGAGGTCGCGGGTTCAAGTCCCGTCATTCGCGCCACCTTCCTCGAAGTTGGCTGCACCCACCGCCAGGCCAGTCTATGGAACGACCGCGCCGGACACTGGTTCGCGCCCGACGCGGATGTAGCTCAGTTGGTTAGAGCGCCGGCCTGTCACGCCGGAGGTCGCGGGTTCAAGTCCCGTCATTCGCGCCACTTTCCTCCTTTTCTTCGCCGCACGCGAGGGGCGCCGCGCCTCAATAGAATCGCGGGATCGGTCCGGGATGCGGGGTCGGCGCGTCGAACTCGAAGAACTCCTCGTCGACATAGCACCAGCCCCAGCCTTCCGGCGGGTCGTAGCCCTCGATGATCGGGTGCCCGGTCAGCTTGAAATGCTTGGTGGCGTGCCTGTTTTTTGACTGGTCGCAGCAGCCGACATGCCCGCAAGTCCGGCAGAGCCGCAGGTGCAGCCAGGAATCACCGGTCTTCAGGCACTCCTCGCAACCCGCCGTTCCAGGCGTCACGTCCTGGATCTGGTCCAGATGGGTGCATTTCAAGGCCATGGCGGTCTCCGTTCATTATCCACGGGTGCGACTGTCCAACGAATCCTGCGCCGATCCCGGCGGCGCGGCTAGAACGAACCGATCGTCTTGAGGTTCGCCCCGCGCATCCCGATCTAGCGTGCATGTCGCACGCCCATCCCCTGCCCTTTTCCGTCCTCGACCTGGCCCCCGTTCCACAAGGTTCCAGCGTCGGCCAGGCGCTCCGCAACAGCCTGGACCTGGCCCGTCACGCCGAACAGCTCGGCTATCACCGCTATTGGCTGGCCGAGCATCACAACATGCCGGGGATCGCCAGCGCCGCGACCGCGGTGGTCATCGGCCACGTGGCGGCCGGCACCTCGACGATCCGGGTCGGCTCGGGCGGCGTCATGTTGCCCAACCACGCGCCGCTGATGGTGGCCGAGGCGTTCGGCACCCTGGCGGCCCTCTATCCCGGCCGCATCGACCTGGGCCTGGGCCGCGCGCCGGGGACCGACCAGGCGACGATGCGCGCCCTTCGCCGCTACATGGGCGCGGTGGACAGCTTCGCCCAGGACGTGGTCGAGCTGCAGGGCTGGTTCCAGCCGGCTCAGCCCGGCCAGTCCGTCCGCGCCGTACCCGGCGAGGGCCAGGACGTGCCGCTCTGGCTGCTGGGCTCCAGCACCTACAGCGCCCAGCTCGCCGCGGCCCTGGGCCTGCCCTTCGCCTTCGCCGCCCACTTCGCGCCGGACCAGTTGATGGACGCGATCGCCGTCTATCGCCGGACCTTCAAGCCGTCGGCGGCCCTGGCCCAGCCCTATGTGCTGGTCTGCATCGGCGTCTGCGCGGCCGACACCGACGACGCGGCTCGCCGCCTGTTCACTTCCAGCCAGCAGCAGTTCGTGGCGCTCAGGCGCGGCAATCCGGGCCTGCTGCCGCCGCCGGTCGACGACATCCGCGAGGTGGCTTCCGAAGCCGAAATCGCGGGCCTGGACCATACCTTCCGCTATTCGGCGATCGGCTCGCCCGACACGGTCCGCGCCAAGGTCCAGAAGGTGCTGGACCTCACCGGCGCCGACGAACTGACGGCCGCCTCGCAGATTCACGACCACGCGGCGCGGAAACGATCCTATGAGATCCTGGCCCAGGTGCGCGGCGAACTGACGAAAGCGGCGGCCTAGCCTAGGGCGCGGACTCACTTGGATCGTTGATTTTCAGTTGTCATCCCGGCCGAAGGTCCGCCTGGCGGACCGTAGAGCCGGGACCCAGGGGCGACCACACTGCGCCAGCCCCCTGGGTCCCGGACAAGCGCTACGCGCTTTCCGGGATGACAACGAATAGGGGCGCCGATTTCGCTTGGGTATCAACGAAACGCAATTGAGTACGGACCCTAGGCCCATCCGACCAACTCGGCGGCCGGTTCGGGCGCGTCTTCCGGCGCCGCCTCGAACGCGGCGCAGCCGGTGAGCCCGCCATAGATCGCCGACAGCTTGCGAAACACCGGGTCCCAGCCGTGCCGATGCTCGGCGCGATGGCGGGCGGCGCGGCCCAGGGCCGAAACGTCGCGTGCGAACACCGACTCGACCGCCTCGGCGAAGGCGCGCGCCTCCGAGGCCCTCGCCAAGGCGCCGACGGTCTCGTCCACGGATTCGGCCACGCCGCCGGCCGCCACGCCGATCACCGGAAGGCCGCAGGCCATGGCCTCCAGCACGATCAGGCCGAACGGTTCGTTGTCGTTGGCGTGGACGAAGGCGTCGCAACCGGCCAGCACCGCCGCCAGGCTCTGCGGGTCGCGCTGGTAGTCCATGCAGATCACCCGGTCGCTGGGCGGCGCGCCGGCCCCTGCCCCGACGAACAGCAGCACATAGGGGTCGCCCAGGCGTTCGACCGCCTCGACCAGCACGTCCAGCTTCTTCTCCCGGGCCGGGCGACCGGCGAACACCAGGATTCGATGGCGGCTGGTCAGGCCCAGTTGACGTCGCAAGGCCTCGCGATCGCCGCGGTGTGGATTGAAGATGTCGGTGTCGACGCCCAGCGGCAGGCCGATGGCGTTCTTGACGCCCGCCTCGATCAGCCGGCCGGCGATGAACTGGCTGGGCGCCACGGCCTGGTCGAACTGGCGGTAGATCGCCGCCCAGCGCTTCTGCACCGGCTTTTCCGCCCATTCGCCGATGTGCAGCGCCGCCAGGGCGCCCAGGTCCGTATGACAGAAGCCGACCACCGGCACGCCCAGGGCGTCGCCGGCCTTCAGGGCCGCCAGCCCCGGCGTGTAGGGATCGCCGGCCTCGATGATGTCCGGCCGCTGACGAATCAGTCGCTCCATCCAGGCGTTCTTGACGACCGGCCAGCGGTAGCCGTCGCCGAATGGCAGAGGCGCCGCATAGATCGAGACTCGTCCGTGCCCGTCGTGGGCGTCCCGGGGGCCCGGCACCACGAGAGTGTGCCGAACCTGCGGCCGATTCGCCGCGATCCAGGTCCGCTTGGAGTTCAGATAGCGCCGAACCCCGCCGCTGCGGGGCGCGTAGAGCATGGTGGTGTCGACCAGCCTGACCGGCTTTCCGGCCGGCCGGGCCGCCTTGAACAGGGGTTCTTCTGCCTCGTTGAACGCCGAGAGCGGATCAAACCTCAAATCCATCACGCCGGAACCTCGCTTGTCAGCCGCTCCCGCCGACACGGTCGCAGAGCCTTAAGACACTCACGGGGACGGAGGTTCCTCCGAAGCTGGAGCGGTGTCCAGCGCCCGCAACGCGCCACGCCGCGAGAGCGCCTCGCGCAGCAGCATTTCGACCTGGGCGTTGACGCTTCGCAGTTCGGCCGCCGCGAGGCTCTCGACGGCGGCCAGCACCTCGGGGCGCACGCGCATCAGAAACGCGCGGCGCCCGCCTTTGGGCGCATCTGGTGGAGACGCGGCCAACGGATCAGCCGTACAGCGTGCCGGTGTTGACCACGGGCTGGGCCTCGCGGTCGGCGCAGAGCACCACCAGCAGGTTGGACACCATCGCCGCCTTGCGCTCGTCGTCCAGGACGACGACGTCCCGCTCGCTGAGCTGCTGCAACGCGTTCTCGACCATGCCGACCGCGCCCGCGACGATCGTGCGGCGCGCAGCCAGCACGGCCTCGGCCTGCTGGCGCTTGAGCATCGAGCCGGCGATCTCCGGCGCATAGGCCAAGTGCATCAGATGCGTCTCGTCGATCGACACGCCCGCCACCGCCGTTCGCCCGCGAAGATCGGTCCGCAGACGCTCGCCGACCTGATCGGCGTCAGCCCGCAGCGTGGGTTCGCCGCTGTCGTCGTGGTCGTAGGCGTAGTGTGAGGCGGTTTCGCGCAGCGCGGTCTCGATCTGGATGTTCACGAAAGCGACGTAGTCGTCGACGTCGAACAGGGCCTGGGCGGTGTCCGACACGCGCCAGACGATGTTGGCGGCGATCTCGACCGGGTTGCCGCGCTTGTCGTTGACCTTCAGGGTCTCGCTGGTGACGTTGCGCACCCGCAGGCTGATCTTCTTGCGGCCGTACCAGGGCAGCACCCAGCGCAGGCCGGTCCGGCGGTCGGTGCCGATATAGGTCCCGAACAGGGTGATGACATAGGCCACGTTCGGCTGCAGCGAATAGAAGCCGCAGCTGGTCAGCAGGAACAGCACGATCAAGACCGCACCCAGCACGGCGCCGGCGGGGGCGTCCGTGGAAAACGCCCAGACGGCGACGGCGAGCATCACCGGAAGCGAGATCAACGGCAATCCACCGTCGATACCGCCAAAGGCGCGTTCGGTCGAGCGGTTGATATTCGGTGCGTCGGACATGGAGCCCTCCAAGGTTGATTACAAAGTGATATCACTTTGATCGCTTATGGCAAGGCTCGTCCGGACCGCGTAGGCAGGCGACGCGAATGTGATCGAGGGCATGGATGGCGCGGTTTCTCTTCACCACCTGGGAAGGCGGCGGTCACGTGCAGCCGATGCTGCTGGTCGCCCGTGACCTAGCGGCGCGCGGCCACGCCGTGCTGGCGTTGAGCGACCCCTGCAACGCGCCCGACGCCGCCGCCCTGGAGGTTCCGTTTCGCGCCTGGACCACCGCCCCCTTCCAGACCGGCAAGACCCGCGACGACGATCGGTTGAAGGATCACGAGGCCGACAATCCGCTGGCGGTGATCCAGCGGCTGCTCGACCGGGTGATGGCCGGCCCCGCCCTCGCCTACGCCCAGGACACGCTGGCGGCAATCGACGCCTTCGAAGCGGACGTGGTGGTTTCGCAGGAACTGCTGCTGGGCCCGATGGCGGCGGCGGAGGCCCGCGCCCTCCCCCTGGTCCTGCTGGCCGCCAACGTCTGGTCGCTGCCGACCATGCCCGGCGCGCCGCCGCTTGGGGCCGGCATGCTTCCGGCGGCTACCGACGAGGAACGGGGCATGCACGCCATGGTGGGCCAGATGAGCCGGACCTTCTTCCAGGCCGGCCTGCCCGACCTGAACGCCGCCCGCGCCGCCCTGGACCTGCCGCCGCTGGACAACCTGTTCGAACAGCTGGACGTCGCCAAAGCCGTCCTGCTGGCCACCAGCAAGGCCTTCGACTTCGCCCCCGAGCCCCTGCCGACGCCCTTCGTCCATGTCGGCCCTTACCTGGCCGATCCGGCCTGGGCCGAGCCGTTCGCGCCGCCGCCCGGCGACGCGCCGCTGGTCCTGGTGTCGTTCTCCAGCCTCTATCAGGCGCAGGAGCCGATCCTGCGCGCCGTCATCGCCGCCCTGGGCCAACTGCCGGTGCGCGGCGTGGTCACCACCGGCCCAACCATCGATCCGGCCGAGTTCCATGCCCCGGGCAATGTCGTCGTGGTCCGCAGCGCCCCGCACGGCGACCTGCTCGACAAGGTCGCCCTGTTCATCACCCATGCCGGCCATGGCTCGACCCTCAGGCCCCTGATGGCCGGCGTCCCGCTGCTGTGCCTGCCGATGGGTCGTGACCAGAACGACAACGCCGCGCGCGTCGCTCATCGCGGCGCCGGCCTGACCCTGCCGATCGACGCCGCCCCGGACGCCATCGCCGCCGCGGCGCGGCGGCTGCTGGACGATCCCGCGTTCAAGGCGGCCGCGCAGACTCTGGGCGCGGCGATCCGCGCCGACGAGGCCACGCGCGACGCGGCGGCCGTGCTCGAAGCCTTGGCGCCCTAGGCGTCGGCGGCCTCGATCCGAACCTCGCCGCCGGGGTGTCCGGCCGCGAAGGCCAGCAGGCGCTCGCCCTCTTCCTCCAAGTCCCTGATTACGGCCTTGGCCGCCTTGTCGAACAGCTCCACGTGCAGGATCGACGTCGCCTTGCCGTCCTCGATCCGCCAGCGCCCGGCCGTGAAGCCATCGACCAGAACGGCGGCGCGCAGAATGCCGTTGGGCGTGTAGAGCCGGCGCTTGTGATCCGCCGACATGATCCGCGTCCGGTCCTCGTGGGCCAGAAGCACATTGTCGAATTCGCCGAGGAACCGCACGGGCGTCCCGGCCTCGCCCGGCGGTCGTTCCGCCTCGGGCAGGTCGAACAGTTCCACGCCGTCCTCGTTGCGGAAGACAGCCAGGGACGGGCGGAGCGTCTCGAACGTGGACGCCAGGCGGCTGAGACCCAGCCAGGCCTGGGCGTCGGCGACGTTGGCGGGCCCGAAGGCCGCCAGGTAGCGCCGCACGAGGTCGATCAGGGCGAGACCGGGCTCGGACGCGGCGAGCCGATCCGCCATCGCCGCCAACGTCGGTTGGCCGCTTCGTCCCCACAGACCGCGCGGCGGCAATTGCACCATGGGCAGGTGGATCCGCGCCGCCATGGCCAGGGCCTGCGGATCGCGCCCAGGCCAGCGCGCGGCCAGGGCGTCGCGAAGTCCGGCCGCGGTCAGCGGCGCCTGTCGCAGCAGGTCGCGCGCGGCCGCCCCGACCTCGGTCGGATCCAGTCCGGCCAAGGCGCGGCCATGCACCCCGCCTTCGGTCAGGAACCGGTCCAGGCCCCGCTGGATCAGCGGTCGGATCGCCGCGAAGTCGCTGGCGGAGGCGATGTGAAGCGTGCCGCGCATCAGCGTGCCGCGCGCCAGGCTGAAATCCTCCAGCCGGTCGGACAGCTGTTCAGGCGCGAAGCCCTTCAGCCGGGCCCAGAGGGCGAAGTACGGCGCGTGGACGGCCTGGGCCTGCAGCGCGATCAGCCGTTCCAGCGCCTCGGACACGGAGATCTCGGCGCGCCGCGACAGATGCTGCCGCGCCAGCAGCGCCCGGTTCAGCGCCCGACGATTCAGGGTTTCCATCCTCGCCTCCTTGTCCGCCAAGCGCGCCCCCGTCTACGTCATCGCCGCCCGGCCGCCTTCGGCGAGCGGCGCGGCGAAACTGACCCGGAAGAACGCCGTCTCCCGCCCCTCGACCCCGAAATCGTTGTCGGTGCTCAGCAACAGGTCACGATCGGACAGCAGGGCCATGCCTTCCAGGTCAGGGTCGATCTGCGGCCAGTCGTCGGTCGACAGCACCAGGGTCTTGGTCAGGACCGGCGCGTCCAGGGCCACGCGATAGAGTTTCGCGGTGCGGGAGATCCGCTCGAGCACGAGCAGATGATCATCGCCCAGCGACACGGCCTCGGAGATCTTCAGGTCCTCCGGCCCCACCGGCCCGACTTTGGCGTCACGACGGAACGTCTCCGGCGCATCGAACGGATAGAAGTGCTCGGCGAGCGGCGCGCCGGTCCGGGCGTCCAGCGTCCAGAGGCGGGCGCGCCCCCGCCCTTCGGCGGCGGTCTCGTCCTCCGGCGACAGCGGGCTTTGCAGGATCGCGTGCAGCCGCGTCTCGTCCGGCGACAGGGCTAGAGCCTCGAAGCCACGGTTCAGGCGTCGGCGCGCGGACAGGACTGGCAGCACGTCCCCGACACGATAGGCCGCGCCGGCCAGGGCGGTGCCCTCGCCCTTCGGAACCCAGCGCGCCTGGACCACGCCGTCGGCCGCCACCACCAGGATCGAGGGACCGTATTCGTCCGCCACCCTGAAGGTTCCGTCGACAAGGGCGACGACGGCCTCGGTGTCGCCGCCGGCCAGGCTGGGGCCCAGCAAGGCGCCCGACAGATCGAAGGCCGGCTCCATGGCCGCCGCGTCGCCGCCCGGCCCCGGAAGGCCGTCGAAGGCCCCGCCCGTCGCGTCGCGCAACGGCAGCACCCGCAGGCAGGCGACCGTATCGGCCTCCACGCGCAGTTGGACCAGGGTCGGGCCGATCGCCGGACGCGGCATGACCTTGGCTCCTTCGAGCGCCGCCAGATCGGACAAGTGGGCCAAGCCGTGGTCGTCGACCGCGGATCCGATCTTGATGTTCGGACCGCGATCCCCGACCGCCCAGACCACCCCGGGCGGCTCGCCCGCCCGCCGTGCCAGGCCCGAGCCCAGGCCTAGCGTGATCCGCAGGCGACCACGGGGGGTCTCGACCTCGTCGAGCACGTGGTCGGTCCAGGCCAGGCGGGTCACGGTGATGTCGGCGGGTTCGGCGGCCATGCCCGATCAGTGAGGGCGGCGGCGGCGAAAGTCCATCGCCTGTCGAACCAGGAATTGGTGGGCGGTGAGGGGATCGAACCCCCGACCCTCTCGGTGTAAACGAGACGCTCTACCGCTGAGCTAACCGCCCCCAAGGCCCCTTCGAGCCCGTCTGTGCGAGGCGGACAAGGCCAAGACGGACGGGGATGTGGGAGATACCCCGTCCGCCCGGAAAAGTCTCGCATGGAAAAGGCGGGACGCCTTCGTGGCGCCCCGCCCTCGAAATCTGTTTACTGGATCAGCCGTTCAGCGTGGTCTTCAGACCTTCGCCGACCTGGAACCGGGCGGTCTTGGACGCCGGGCGGTTGACGGTCTCGCCGGTGCGTGGATTGCGCGCCGTGCCCGCGGCCCGGGACACGGCCTTGAACGTGCCGAAGCCGACCAGGCGCACATCCTCGCCCGATTTCAGCGAACTGGTGACGGTGTCGATGAAAGCCTCGAGAGCGTCCTTAGCCTGGTTCTTGTTGATGCCCGCCTTTTCGGCGATCGCCGTGACGAGTTCGGCCTTTGTGGTCATGTTCTTCTCCCAGCATGAAAGCGGCGGCGCTGGCTACAGCTCACGCCGCTTCGCTCGACCGGGAGTATGCGGGGTTCAGACGGCCCGTCAAACGAAGGCGGCGCGGAAAACCTCCGCGCCGCCCAAGTTATCAACGATAAGTTACTATTAGTGGGTCAGGACAGCGTCGCTGTCGCCATCCTCGACCTTCGCAGTCGCAGCAATCGGCTCGTCTTCCTCGCGCCATTCGACCGGCGTGAGCGGGCCGACAAGGGCGTGTTTCAGCACTTCGTCGAAGGTGGAGACCGGAATGATCTCCAGGCCGTCCTTCACGCTTTGCGGGACCTCGGCCAGATCCTTCTCGTTCTCCTGAGGGATCAGGACCGTCTTCACGCCTGAGCGCAGGGCCGCCAGCAGCTTCTCCTTGAGGCCGCCGATCGCCGTGACCCGGCCGCGCAGGGTGATCTCGCCGGTCATGGCGATATCCTTGCGGATCGGGACGCCCGTAAGCACCGAAACGATGGCCAGGGCCATGGCGCTGCCGGCCGACGGGCCGTCCTTGGGCGTGGCGCCGTCCGGCACGTGCACGTGGACGTCGGTCTTCTCGAAGATCGGCGGCTTGATGCCAAACTGCACGGCCCGCGAGCGGACGTAGCTGTTGGCCGCCGAGATCGACTCCTTCATCACCTCCTTGAGGTTGCCGGTGACCGTCATGCGGCCCTTGCCCGGCATCTTCACGGCCTCGATGGTCAGGATGTCGCCGCCGAACTCGGTCCAGGCCAGGCCGGTGACGATGCCGACCTGGTCGATCTCGTCGGTCTCGCCGTACCGGTACTTCTTGACGCCCGCGTACTTGGCCAGACGCTCGTCGTCGATCGTGATCGTGACCACCTTTTCACGGGCCAGGTCACGCACGGTCTTGCGCGCCAGGGCCCCCAGTTCCCGCTCCAGCGACCGCACGCCGGCTTCCCGGGTGTAGTAGCGGATCAGGTCGCGGATGGCCTTTTCCGGCACCACGAACTCGGCCGCCTTCAGGCCGTGGTCCTTCATCTGCTTGGGCAGGATGTGGCGCTTGGCGATCTCGACCTTCTCGTCCTCGGTGTAGCCGGGGATGCGGATGATCTCCATGCGGTCCAGCAGCGGCTGGGGCATGTTGAGGCTGTTGGCCGTGGTGACGAACATCACCTGCGACAGGTCGTAGTCGACCTCCAGATAGTGATCGCCGAAGGTCGAGTTCTGGGCCGGATCCAGCACCTCGAGCAGGGCCGAGGACGGGTCGCCGCGATAATCGCTGCCCATCTTGTCGATCTCGTCCAGCAGGACGAAGGCGTTGGTGGTCTTCGCCTTCTTCATGGTCTGGATGATCTTGCCGGGCATCGAGCCGATATAGGTGCGACGGTGGCCGCGGATCTCGGCCTCGTCGCGCACGCCGCCCAGGGAGATGCGGGCGAATTCGCGACCAGTCGCCTTGGCCAGCGAGCGGCCCAGCGAGGTCTTGCCGACGCCCGGAGGACCGACCAGGCAAAGGATCGGGCCCTTGAGCGAATTGGTGCGCGCCTGAACGGCCAGGTATTCAAGGATGCGTTCCTTGACCTTCTCCAGGCCGTAGTGATCCTCTTCGAGCACCGCCTCGGCCTCGACCAGGTCGATCTTCTTGGTCTTGGCCTTGCCCCACGGGATCGACAGCATCCAGTCCAGATAGTTCCGGACCACGGTGCTCTCGGCCGACATCGGACTCATGTTGCGCAGCTTCTTCAGTTCACCCTCGGCCTTGGCCCGGGCTTCCTTGGAAAGCTTGGTCTTCTTGATGCGCTTTTCGAGCTCGATCAGCTCGTCGCGCTGATCGTCGGGGTCGCCCAGCTCACGCTGGATCGCCTTCATCTGCTCGTTCAGATAATATTCGCGCTGGGTCTTCTCCATCTGGCGCTTCACGCGCGAGCGGATCTTCTTTTCGACCTGCAGCACCGAGATCTCGCCCTCCATCAGGGCGAAGACCTTTTCCAGGCGCTTCACGACGTCGAAGATTTCCAGCAGGTGCTGCTTGTCGCCGATCTTGACCGACAGGTGGGCCGAGATGCTGTCGGCCAGCTTGCCGGGTTCGGCGATCTGCGGGATCGAGGCCAGGGCCTCGGGCGGCACCTTCTTGTTCAGTTTGACGTAGTTCTCGAACTGCTCGACGACCGCGCGCGACAGCGCCTCGGCCTCGGGGCCGACGCCATGGTCCTCGTTCACCTCGCCGACCTGGGCCTCGTAATAGGCCTCCTGGTCGGTGAAGCGCACGACGGCCGCGCGGCCCTTGCCCTCGACCAGCACCTTCACGGTGCCGTCGGGCAGTTTCAGCAGTTGCAGGACGGTGGCCAGCACGCCGACATCGTAGATGTCGGCCGGGGCCGGATCGTCGTCGGCCGAGTTCTTCTGGGTGACCAGAAGGATCTCCTTGCCGCCGCGCATCACCTCTTCGAGGGCGCGAACGGACTTGTCACGCCCGACGAACAACGGGACCACCATATGCGGGAACACCACGATGTCCCGCAGGGGCAGCACAGGAAGCGTACGAATCTCAGACATGATGCTCTCTACTCCTGGCCGGCGCGTTGCACTCGCGCTCGGCCACGCGGGCCGCCGTCACCCAGACGATGCGCCTGAGTCGTACGGCCCGTCCGCTCGGGACTGAGCGGATGGTCGTTATTTATGTGGACCTTTTGCAACACGGTTCAAGCGTGCTCGCCTGATAGCGGCGACGGGTCGCGGCGAAGCGGTCAAGGTGCAACGGCCATGCCCTCTGCCCGGCTCCACAGTGCACGATCCATGCTGGCGCAAGGCCCGCAACGCCCAGGATCTACCGTCACACCGCCTTCGTTTCCACCAGTTCGTGGGGAGCGTCACAACGTAAAGCGGTCCTGTGTGACGAAAAAGGCGCGCCCGGCGGAGCCGGACGCGCCTGATTTCAGAGCCGTTCGGGCGAATTTCAGGCCGAGGCGGCCCCGCCCTTCTTCTCGGCATAGATCAGCAGCGGCTGGGCCCGGCCTTCGACGACCTCGGCGTTGACCACCACTTCCTCGACGCCCTCGTAGTTGGGCAGTTCGAACATGGTCTCCAGCAGGATGCCTTCCATGATCGAACGCAGGCCGCGCGCGCCGGTCTTGCGGGCGATGGCCTTCTTGGCGACGCCGTGCAGGGCGTCGTCGGTGAAGGTCAGGCCGATGTTCTCCATCTCGAACAGGCGCTGGTACTGCTTGACGAAGGCGTTCTTCGGCTCGGTCAGGATCTTCACCAGGGCGGCCTCGTCGAGGTCCTCCAGGGTGGCGATCACCGGCAGGCGGCCGATGAATTCCGGGATCAGGCCGAAGCGTTGCAGGTCGTCGGGTTCGACGCCGCGCAGGATCTCGCCCGTGCGGCGCTCTTCCGGGTCCGCCACCTTGGCGCCGAAGCCGATCGACTTGCCCTGGCCGCGCGCCGAAATGATGCGCTCCAGGCCCGCGAAGGCCCCGCCGCAGATGAACAGGATGTTGGTCGTGTCGACCTGCAGGAATTCCTGCTGCGGATGCTTGCGTCCCCCCTGCGGCGGCACGGAAGCCACGGTGCCTTCCATGATCTTCAGCAGGGCCTGCTGCACGCCCTCGCCCGACACGTCGCGGGTGATCGACGGATTGTCGGACTTGCGGCTGATCTTGTCGATTTCGTCGATATAGACGATGCCGCGCTGGGCCCGCTCGACATTGTAGTCGGCCGCTTGCAGCAGCTTGAGCACGATGTTTTCGACGTCTTCGCCGACATAACCGGCTTCGGTCAGGGTGGTGGCGTCGGCCATCGTGAACGGCACGTCGATGATTCGGGCCAGGGTCTGGGCCAGCAACGTCTTGCCGGTGCCGGTCGGGCCGACCAGCAGGATGTTCGACTTGGCCAGTTCGACGTCGTTGTTCTTCGAGGCGTGGTTCAGGCGCTTGTAGTGATTGTGCACCGCGACCGCGAGCACCTTCTTGGCGTGATTTTGCCCGATCACGTAATCGTCCAGGACCTCGCAGATCTCGCGCGGCGTGGGCACGCCGTCCTTGGACTTCACGAAGGCGATCTTGTGCTCTTCGCGGATGATGTCCATGCAAAGTTCGACGCACTCATCGCAGATGAACACCGTCGGACCCGCGATGAGCTTACGCACCTCATGCTGACTCTTTCCGCAGAAAGAACAGTAGAGAGTGCTCTTGGTGTCGCCGCTCGCGGCTTTCGTCATGGTCGCTTCTCACGCTAGGGCGGTCCAGACCGAAGCCGAAACCACCGACTCCTTAGCGCCTATCCCGCCACCGAAGCAGCAGAATATCCGCCGGGAGTTGTCTAATCCTTGACATTCCCCGATCCGGGCGCACGGCACAAGCCTTGGAGCCGATTTACAGCCCCCAAGTTCGTGGATGGTGCGTACGGTTTCATGGAATTCTTTCCTAAGATGGCGTCCACAAACGTCAACGCAAGCCGCCCGTCGTTTGCTCCGTCGAGGGGCGCGTCAAAAAGCCTCGCCTTGAACGACCCGGGCGCTCGTTCGCTTCACCTGGCGATGGCCTTAGGCGGCCGGGGCGGAATCGTGTTGCAAGGCCGGCGAAGTTGCGAGGCGCGCGAGCGCGGAGACGAATGGCGAAACGTTCACTGATGGCCCATTCCATGATGGCCAGGGGCCTGTCGGCCTCGACGGCGATGACCGGGGACCTGCACGAGGGGCCGCCCCTGGTCGCCTTCGACTTCGACGGCACCCTGACGGTTCGCGACAGCTTCACCGCCTTCCTGAAGTGGCGGGTCAGCCCCGCCCGGCATCTGATGGGCATGGTGCGCCTTTTCCCCGCCGCCGTCGGATATCTGTTTGATCGCAACCGCGGCAAGATCAAGGCGGCCGCTATCCGGGAGTTCCTGCGCGGCCTGCCCCTGGAGCAGCTGGAGCGCGAAGCCCGCGCCTTCGCCGAGTCGGAGGCCCCCAGGCTGTTTCGCCCCGACGCCCTGGCTGTCTGGCGTCGCTGGCGGGCCAAGGGCGCCAGGCTGGTGATCGTCACCGCCTCACCCGACGTGGTGGTCGCGCCGTTCGCCCGCGGCCTGGGCGCCGACCTGCTGATCGGCTCGCGCCTGGCCCTGGATTCCGACGACAAGGTGCTGGGCGCCCTGCTCGGCCCCAACTGCCGGGGCGCGGAAAAGGTCGTACGGCTGCGCGAGGTGTTCGGCGATGACCTGTCGCTGGCCGCCGCCTATGGCGACACCTCCGGCGACCGCGAGATGCTGGCCATCGCCCAGGAGAAGGGCTACCGGATCTTCCGCGGCAAGCCGGGCTGACGTCCGCCTTGGTCCCGCCCCCCTCCCGCGAGGGGAGAGGGATATCCCTATCGCGGCAGCACCAGGCTCGGATCGACGGGCCGCGCCTTGTCCTTCGGGGTCGGGGCGTAGCGGACCTCGAAGTGCAGCTGCGGTTCGGTGACGCCGCCGGTCTGGCCGACCGCGCCGAGGGTGGCGCCCTGGGCGACCTGCTGGCGCATCTTGACCTCGGTCGACGACAGGTGGGCGTAGGCCGTCACCCAGCCATCGGCGTGCTTGACCAGCACCAGGTTGCCGAAGCCGGGCACCTGGTTGCCGGCATAGACCACCTCGCCCGCCGCGGCGGCGCGGACCGGCGTGCCGGCCGGGGCGCGGATGTTGACGCCGTCGTTGCGCTGGCCCGTGCCCTTGGGGCCGAAGTCGGAGATCGTCTCGCCCTGCAGCGGCCACACGAAGCGGCCGCGGCCGGCGGCGGTGATCTCGGCCTCGGTCGGCGGCGGGCTGCTGCCGATGATCTGGCCCGAGGACGGCGGCGGCGTCACCGGCTGGGCCGAGACCGGACCGGTGGGCGTGCGCGGATAGCTCGCGCCGGGCGACGGCGTATACGGACGCGGCGAGGACGGCAGCGACGCCGGCGGCGTGGTGGCGGTTGGCGGGGTATAGCTGGGGGCCGGCGGGGTGTAGCTGGGCGCGGGCGTGACCGGCCGCGGGGTCGTGGGACGCGGCGCCGGCGGGGCGGTCGTCACCGTGATCTTCAGCGGGCCCTTGTCGCGATAGCCGGAGGGCAGACGCAGCTTCTGGCCCTTCTTGATCGCGGCCGAGGCACGCAGGTTGTTCTCTTCCGCCAGGGCGGCCGGCTTGACGTTGAAGCGCTTGGCGACATTGGCCAGGGTGTCGCCGGTCTGGACCACATAGGCCTTGGCCGTGGTTTCCGGCCCCTTCAGCTTCTGGCCGGGGTTGATGCGATACGGCGCCTTGAGGTCGTTGTCCTTGGCCAGGTCGGCGCGGGTGGTGTCCAGTTCGCGGGCGATGGAGTCGATCGCGTCGCCCCGCTTGACGGTGTAGGTGCGACGCGGGCCGGCGACCTCGACCACGGGACCGGTGACGCTGACCGTGGTGGTGGTGACCGGGCGGCCGGCGGGGGCTTCCTCCTCCTCGACGTCGCGGGCCGGGGCCGGCGCGGGCGCGTGGCTGGACGGCGAACCGATCGGCGGCAGGCCGCTGGACGACGAAGGAGCGCTGCTCGCCGGGCCCAGGGCGACCGGCTGCATCACGGTGGTCCGGCTGGGCCCCTTGTCCTTGTAGCCGTCCGGCAGGCGCAGCTTCTGCCCCTTGCGGATCGCCGAGCCGGTGCTCAGCTCGTTCTCCTCGGCCAGGGCCGCGGCCGTGACCGAGAAGCGCTTGGCGATGGCGAACATCGTGTCGCCGGTCTGGACGACATAGGCCTTGGCGTCCTGGGCCTCGGGGCCCTGGAGCACCAGGCCGGGATGGATGCGGTACGGCGCCTTCAGGTCGTTGTCCTTGGCCAGCTGGGCGCGGGTGGTGCCCAGGGTGCGGGCGATGGCGTCGATATTGTCGCCCGCCTTGACCTTGTAGCTCTTGGGCGGGCCGGCGATCGTCACCACGGGGCCGCCGACGGTGGTGACCACCACCGGGCGCGCCGCCGGCGGGGCCGGGGTCGGAGCGGGACGGGTTTCAGCGACGGGCGGGGGCGGCGGAGGCGGCGCCGGCGGCTGAGTGGTCGTGGCCGGGGCCAGGGGCTGGCTGGAAACGCCGACATTGCCGGTCGGCGCGGAGAAGGTGGGTTGCGGCTCGTCGGGCGGGGTCGAGGGGCCTTCGGGCTGCTGGTTGGCCGGCGGGGCCTGGACGATCGGGAAGTTCGGGGTCGGAGCCTGGCTCCGGGTGGGATATTGCGCGCCGCCCGTGCTCTCGCAGGCCGCGAGCGTTCCAGCCGTCAGGGCGATCACCGCCGCGCGCGTCCACAACTGCCTCATAGCCTCTCCTCTACCTCGCCTAGGCTCCAGTCGCCGCCGCAAGGGTAAACCAACCATTAAACATGTCGCGCCGCCCCGAGAACCCTGTGCGGGACCCCACAGGGAAAACCCGGCGACGCCGACCCGCTATTCGCGGGCGACGCCGTCCAGGATCGGGACGAAACGCACGTCGCACAGGACTTCGACGGTGAAGCCCCCCTTTCCGTCGCCGGCATAGCGGCGAAGGCTCTGCACCGGCCCCTTGCCCACCGGCGCGACGAGCACGCCTTGGGGCTTGAGCTGCGAAAGCAGAGTTTCCGGCTCATCCTGCGCCGCCGCCGTGACCAGAATGCGGTCAAACGGCGCCTGTTTGGGCCAGCCGTCCCATCCGTCGCCGAATTTCGTGATGACATTGGTCAGGCCCAGCACCGCGAAACGGGCCTCGGCCTCCTTCATCAGGGTCCGGTAGCGCTCGATCGTGTAGACGAGGCGCGAGACGCGGCTGAGGACGGCGGTCTGGTAGCCCGAGCCGGTGCCGATCTCCAGCACCCGGCAGCGCGGCTCCAGGGTCAGTGCCTGGGTCATCAGCCCGACGATGAACGGCTGGCTGATCGTCTGGCCGCAGGCGATCGGCAGGGCCGAGTCCTCCCAGGACCGGTCCTTGAACAGGTCGGGGGTGAACAGGTCGCGCGGGGTCTTCTCGATGGCGTTCAGCACGGCCGGATCGGTGACGCCCTGGGCGCGCAGAGCCTTCATCAGCGCCTGCAGCCGGGCCTCGGGCGTGTCGGCCTTGGCCTGGGCCATCACGAAGCCGCCTCCAGTTTTGGCGGCGCGCCGCCGAGCAGCCCCTTCAGGGCCGCCACCGTCGGGTTGTGGGTCAGGTCGATGTGCAGCGGCGTGACCGAGATCTTGCCTTCGTAGACGGCCTTCAGATCCGTGCCCTCCGCCGGCTTGGACGGCTTGAGAACGAAGCCGGTCCAGTAATAGTCGCGACCGCGCAGGTCGGTCCGCTTCTCCATGCTCCGCATGTGCGAGTCGCGAAAGCCCTGGCGGGTGACTTCCACCTCGGTGACCGCTTCGGGGCCCAGGGCCGGGAAGTTGACGTTGATGACCACGTCCCTGGGCCAGCCGATCTCCAGCAGGCGGCGGACGATCCCCGGCCCGAAGTGCTCGGCGGTCTCCCAGTGGGCCACCACCTCGTCGTGGAAATAGGTCATGGCCTGGGACAGGGCGATCGACGGGATCCCCAGGGCCATGCCCTCGATGGCGCCGGCCACAGTGCCTGACAGGGTGACGTCCTCGGCCAGGTTCTGGCCGCGGTTGACGCCCGACAGCACCAGGTCCGGCGCCGGCCCCTCGATCAACTGCTGCACGGCCATGGCCACGCAGTCGGTCGGCGTGCCCTCGACGGCGAACCGGCGGTCGTCGATCCGCCGCACGCGGATCGGGTCCGACAGGGTCAGGGCCCGACCGGCGCCCGACTGCTCGTATTCCGGGGCGACGATCCAGATGTCGTCCGACAGGGCGCGGGCGATGCGCTCCAGGCTTTGCAGGCCCTCCGCGTGGATGCCGTCGTCGTTGGTGAGGAGGATGCGCATCAGCGGCCCGGCCCCCTCCGGCCCTTCGGGCCACCTCCCCCAGAGGGGGAGGATCTACGCCATGCGGCTGCTCCCCCTCTGGGGGAGCTGTCGGCGAAGCCGACTGAGGGGGTCACGCCGCGCCCCCGATATGCGTCACGCCGCCCATATAGGGCACGAGCACCTCCGGGATGGTGATCCGGCCGGTCTCGTCCTGGTAGTTCTCCAGCACGGCCACCAGGGTGCGGCCGACGGCCAGGCCCGAGCCGTTCAGGGTGTGGACGTAGTGCGTGCCCTTCTCGCCGGCCTTCTTGAAGCGGGCGTCCATGCGCCGGGCCTGGAAGTCGCCGCAGTTCGAGCACGAGCTGATCTCGCGATAGGTGTTCTGCGACGGCAGCCAGACCTCCAGGTCGTAGGTCTTGCGGGCCCCGAAGCCCATGTCGCCGGTGCACAGCAGCACCGTGCGGAACGGCAGCTCCAGCGCCTTCAGCACGGCCTCGGCGCAACCGATCATGCGCTCGTGCTCGGCCTCGGACTGGTCGGGCGTGGTGATCGAGACCAGCTCGACCTTGTAGAACTGGTGCTGGCGGATCATGCCGCGGGTGTCGCGGCCGCTGGCCCCGGCTTCGGAGCGGAACGACGGCGTCAGGGCTGTCATCCGCAGCGGCAGCTCGGCCTCGTCGGTGATCTGCTCGCGCACGATGTTGGTCAGGGAGACTTCGGCGGTGGGGATCAGCCAGTGGCTGCGTTCCAGCGCATTCTGAACCGACCGATGAATGTGATCTTCGCTCAGGAGATGCTTGAGCGACGCACGATATTCGTCGCTAAGACTATCCAACGCACTAGCAATCTTCGTAGCCTGCTGAGTGAATTCCTCGTCATAACGATCTAGATCGAAACTTGTGGTCGCGAAAAGATCCTCGGCGAACTTCGGCAGCTGCCCCGTCCCGAACAGCGCCTCGTCCTTGACCAGCAGCGGCGGGCTGATCTCGACGTAGCCGTGCTCCGTCGTCTGCAGATCCAGCATGAACTGGCCCAGGGCCCGTTCCAGCCGGGCGATCTGGCCCTTTAGCACCACGAAGCGGGCGCCGCTCATGCGGGCGGCGGCCTCGAAGTCCATGCCGCCCAGGGCCGCGCCCAGGTCGACGTGGTCCTTGGGGTTGTTCAGGCGGCCGGCGGGCAGCTTGGACGGATCGCCCCAGCGGCGGACCTCGACATTGCCCGCCTCGTCTTCGCCCTTGGGCACTTCCGGCGCGGGGATGTTGGGCAGGGCCGCCAGCAGGTCACGCAGCTGGCCGCCGACCTCGGTCTCGGTCTGGGCGGCCGAGGCCATGACTTCCTTCAGGTGCTCGACCTCGGCCATCAGGCGGGCCGCCTCGGCCTCGTCCTTCTTGGCCTTGGCCATGCCGATCAGCTTGGAGCTCTCGTTGCGCCTGGCCTGGGCCTCCTGCAGCGCCGTCTGGGCCGCGCGCAGGGCCGCGTCCAGCTTGACCGCCTCCGCGGCCGCGCCCGAGCGGCCCTTGGCCGACCAGGCGGCTTCGAAGGCGTCGGGATTGTCGCGGATGGCCTTGATGTCGTGCATCGGAACGCTCGGGAGAGAAGTCGTTAAGAACGGACCTCTCTAAGGCGCGTCGGCGGGGGCGCCAACACTCTTCCCTCTCCCCTTGCGGGAGAGGGTGGCCCGCGTAGCGGGTCGGGTGAGGGGTCAATGGCGGGCGCCGCTGCGTTACGCACGGCCTCCAACGCCTGAGAGAGCCCTCATCCGGCGCTGCGCGCCACCTTCTCCCGCAAGGGGAGAAGGGAAATCAGACCGCCACCACGTCCTTGGTTTGCTCGGCCTCGTCCTTGGCCTTGCGGCGCTCGATCAACCACACGCACCAGATCGAGATCTCGTAGAGCAGGCACATCGGGATCGCCAGGGTCATCTGGCTGATCGGGTCGGGCGGGGTCAGGATGGCGGCGGCGATGAACACCCCGACGATGGCGTAGCGGCGGCCGTCGCGCAGCATCTTGCTGGAGACGATGCCGGCCATGCCCAGCAGCGAGACCACCACCGGCAGCTGGAAGCAAAGGCCGAAGGCCAGCAGAAGGGTCGTGACCAGGGTCAGGTAGTCGCTGACCTTGGGCAGCAGCTGGATCGAGATGCCGGCCGTGGTGATCTGCTGGCTCAGCGAGAACCACAGCACGAACGGCAGCATCACGTAATAGACCAGGGCCGCGCCGAGGATGAACATCACCGGCGAGGCGATCAGGAACGGCAGGAAGGCGTGGCGCTCGTTCTTGTACAGCCCCGGGGCCACGAAGCGGTACAGCTGCCAGGCCAGGACCGGGAAGGTCAGGACCACGGCCCCGAACCCGGCCAGCTTCAGCTTGGTGAAGAAGAACTCCAGGGCGGCGGTATAGACCAGGCCCAGCACGTGGGTGTCGGTGGTCGGGATGTCCTTCAGGCCCAACAGGGCCAGCAGCAGGTCGAACGGGCCGTGCTTGCCGCCCGAGGCGTGCTGGGCCGCCAGCAGCTTCTGGGCCACGGTGAACGGGTTGACCAGGAACAGGAAGATCTGGTCAGCGAAGGCGAAACAGACGCCGAAGCCGACGAACAGGGCGACCACGCAGATGATCAGCCGCATGCGCAGCTCGATCAGGTGATCCATCAGCGGCGCGCGCGAGGCTTCGATCTCGTCTTCCGGATCGTGTCCGAGGGCGTTGGTCACGAGACGATGTCCGATTTGGTCGAGGTCTTGGCGGCGCGCTTACGGGCCGGCTTGGCCGGAACCGAGAGGTCACCCTTGGCCGCCTTGGCCGCCTTGGGCTTGGAGACGATCTCGGTCGCTTCGGCGGCGGCCTTGGGCTTGACCGAGGCCTTGCGCTTGGGCTTGGAGACGATCTCGACGCTGGGCGCGGGCGCCTCCAGGGGCGTCGCGGGCTGGTAGGCGTCGTGCGGCGAGACCTTGACCGCGCCGCTGTTGAGGCTGGCGTCGATGTCGGCGAACACCTGGTCGACGTGGCTGGCGTCGCTGGCCTGGGCGGCGGCGTCGCGCATGGGGGCGGTGTACTGCCCCTCGCGCATGGCCTGGACCTCGCGGCGCAGCTCGTCCAGCTCCGACTGGCGGGCCATCTCGTCGAAGCTGGCGCGGAACTCGTTGGCCATGCCGCGGATCTTGGCGACGAACTGGCCGAGCTTGCGCAGCAGCACGGGCAGGTCCTTGGGCCCCACCACGATCAAGGCGACCGCGGCGATGACCAGGAGTTCCGTTCCGCCGATATCAGGAAGCATGGACGCGCCTTAGAGCGAGCCGGCGACCGGCGCGCGAAGTGAAACGATAGCCGCGCCCGCCCTCCCCTTCGCGGGAAGCGCGGCGCGACGAATCCCCTACGACTTGCGCAGGTCTTCCTTCTCGGCCTCGGTGCGCGGCAGGGCGCCCGTCGACTTGTTGGCGGCGACGTCGTCGGACGGATCGTCCTTCAGGCCGTCCTTGAACGCTTTGATGCCCTTGGCCGCGTCGCCCATGATGCCGGACAGCTTGCCGCGCCCGCCAAACAGCAGGGCGACGACCGCGATCACGATCACCCAGTGGATCCAGCTCATGCTACCCATGACGACGATGCTCCTTGCGACAGCGGCCCATTAGCCGCTGTGGCGTGTCGTTACAATATCTCTGACAATATAGGCCGTCGCGAGGCGGGGGGCAAAGCGGCGCCGCACGATAAGCGGGCGCCTGCGACGATGTGTAAAGCCCCTACCCCCGCTCCAGGTCTCCCAGGAAATCCTGAGCGAATTCCGGAGCCTCGTCGCCGTCCTCCAGCGGATCCTCGTCCTCGCCGGCCCGCAGGCCCATCGGATCGGGCACGGTGAAGCCCGGCGGCAGGTCCAGGGCCAGAAGACCGGCCGCGCGCATCTCGGCGATTCCCGGCAGGTCGCCCAGGGTGGCCAGGCCGTAGTGCTCGAGGAAGGCGTCGGTGGTGCCGAAGGTCACCGGCCGCCCGGGCGTACGGCGGCGGCCGCGCATCTTGACCAGGCCCAGCTCCAGCAGCACGTCCAGCGTGCCCCGGCTGGCCTGCACCCCGCGCACCGCCTCGATCTCGGCCCGGGTGACGGGCTGGTGGTAGGCGATGATCGCCAGGGTCTCCTGGGCGGCCTTGGACAGGCGGCGCGGCTCCTCGCGCTCCTCGGTCATCAGGAAGGCCAGGTCCTGGGCGGTCTGGAACCGCCAGCGGCCGGCCACCTGCACCAGCTCGATGCCTCGGCCGGCGTAGCGCGCGTGCAGGTCGGCCAGGCCCGCGCCGATGTCGGCCCCCTCGGGCAAGCGCTTCGCCAGGTCCTCGACGCTCAGCGGCTCGGCCGCCGCGAACAGCAGGGCCTCGATGCAGCGTTCGGTGAACAGCGGGTCGATGGTCATGGCGCGAAAGCCCCCTCAGTCGCTTCGCGACAGCTCCCCCAGAGGGGGAGCATCTTCTGAGTCGATCCTCCCCCTCCGGGGGAGGTGGCCCGAAGGGCCGGAGGGGGTCTTCTCACGTCACAGGCTCCAGCGGCTCGGCCCGGGTCCGCAGATAGATGTCCGAGAACGCCTCCATCTGGCGCGCCTCGAGCACGCCCTCCTTCACCAACTCCAGGCTGGCCGACAGGGTCGAGGCCAGGTAGCTGGCGGGGCTGGGGCCGTCGGGATCCTCCTCCCAGCGGTCGACCGGGGCGACGCCCGACAGGGTGGTCCAGTCCTTCATCTGCGGCAGCAGCTCGCGCAGGCGGTCGCGGGCGTCCTCCAGCGGATAGGCCTGGGGCGGACGCGGGGCGTAGTGGCGGCCGTGCTCGCGCTTGCGCTGGGTGATGTAGGCGGTCATCAGGGCGTAGAGGTCGCCCTCGAAGCGGGTGGAGGAGACAATCTTCACCGCCTCCGGATCGCCGCGCATGAACACGTCGCGCTTGAGGATCGGGCGCTCCTTCAGGGCCTCGACGGCCTTGCGCATCACGTCCAGCTTGGCCAGGCGGAAGGCCAGCTGGGCGGCCATCTCCTCGGCCGGCGGCTCCTCGGCCTTGGGGCGTTCGGGCTTGGGCAGCAGCAGGCGCGACTTCAGATAGGCCAGCCAGGCGGCCATCACCAGGTAGTCGGCGGCCAGCGAGAAGCGCACCCGGCGGGCCTGCTGCACGAAGGCCAGGTACTGTTCGGCCAGCTTGGTGATCGACAGCTGCAGCAGGTCGACCTTCTGGCTGCGCGCCAGGGCCAGCAGCACGTGCAGCGGCCCTTCGTAGCCGTCGATGTCGATGACCAGCGCCGCGCCGTCCTCGGCCGCCTCGTTGGCGGCCTCGAAGTCGAGGGTGGGCTGGAAGCCCGTGCTCACGCAAAGCGTCCGTCAAAGGCGGCGTCGAAGCGGGCGCGCGCCTCGGCCACGTCCAGCGGCTCGGGGACCTTGACCAGGCGGCCCATCACGGCCTGGACCCGGCGCTTGGCCTCCCGCGACAGCTTGCCGACGCCGCTCATCACCGCCTTCATCTCGGCCATGTCGCCGTTGCAGTGCAGGACCACGTCGCAGCCGGCGGCCAGGCTGTCCTTGGCGCGCTGCCGGAAGTCGCCCGACAGCGCCTTCATCGACAGGTCGTCGCTCATCAGCAACCCGTCAAAGCCGATCGACTCGCGAATGATCTTCTTGATCGCCTTCTTCGAGGTCGTGGCCGGGCGGGACCGGTCGATGGCCGTGTAGACGACGTGGGCGGTCATCGCCATCGGCATGTCCGACAGCACGCGGAACGGCGCGAAGTCGCGGGCGTCCAGCTCGGCCAGCTTGGCCTTCACCACCGGCAGCTCCAGGTGGCTGTCGGCCATGGCGCGGCCGTGACCCGGGATGTGCTTGATGATCGGCAGGACGCCGCCGGCCAGCAGGCCCTCGGCCGCCGCGCGCCCCAGAGTCGCCACCTGCTGCGGCGTGTCGCCATAGGCGCGGTCGCCGATGATCTCGTGCCCCTGCGGATCGGGCACGTCCAGCACCGGCACGCAGTCGACATTGATTCCCAGCGAGGTCAGGTCGTGGGCGATCAGCCGCGCACCCAGGCGGGTGATCTCGCGGGCGACCAGCGGGTCGTTGGCGACGAGCTCGCCATAGGCGCGGCCCGGCGGATATTTCCGCCAGTGCGGCGCCTGCAGGCGGGCGACGCGGCCGCCCTCCTGGTCGATCAGGATCGGCGCGTCGGGACTCCCCACCGTGGCGCGCAACGCCGCCGTCAGGGCCCGGACCTGGTTCGGGTCGGCGATATTGCGCTTGAACAGGATGAAGCCCCACGGCTTCACGTCGCGGAAGAACGCGGCCTCTTCCGCCGTCAGGGTGGTCCCGGCGCAGCCGAGGATGGCGGCGGAAATGCTGGCCAAGCGCCCGACTCCCCTACTTCACGAAGCAGGATTTGCCGGCGGCGGACAGGGCGTCGCAGAAGGCCTTGGCCTCGGCCCGCGACGCGAAGCCGGTGACGGCGGTGCGGTAGAGGGTGGTGCCGTTCTTGTCGATCGCCTCGACCCGCTTGCCCTTGCCCGCGGCCATGCCCGGCGCGATGCGGGCGGCGTCGGACCAGGCCTTGTCGGCCAGGGCGGTCGAGGACAGGGCGCCGATCTGCACGCTGGCCGGACCGCCGGCGGAGGCGGAGGCGGCGGGGGCCGGCGCGGCGGCGGCGGGCTTGGTCGCGACCGGGGTCGCGGCGCGCGGCGAGACGGCGGCGGTGGCCAGGCCTTCGATGGTCTGCGGCTTGGCGGCCGGCTTGGCCGCCGGCAGGGCCGAGACCGGCGCGGCGGGGCCGGCCGGCGCGGGCTTGGCCGGCTGCAGGGTGGCGGTCTGGACCGGCGCGCTGGGCGGCGGCGGGGTCGGACGGGCCAGCGGCGCTTCGGGCTGGGCGGCGAAGGTCGGCGAGGCCTCGGGGGTCTCGCTCTTGTAGATCTGCAGGCCCGAGGCCGGGTCGGCCGGCTGGGCGGCGTCGGCCGGCGGCGCGGTCTTCATCTGGGCGACGGGCTCGCCCACCGTGCGCGGCGGCTCGTTGGGGCCGCGCACGCCGCCGCGATAAATCAGCAGCACCGCGACCACCAGGGTGGCCAGGACCACCGCGCTGATGATCAGGGTCATGGGCAAGGGCCGCGAGCCGCGAACAGGCTGACGCGCGTCGAACGAGAGCGGCGCATCGGTGGGCGGCGTATAGGCGCCGCGGTGGGGATCGGACATTCGCGTCGAGGCTCCAGACTTCATGCGCGCGAGATCGCTCACAGCGAATCGGACGCGCGCCGACATAGTTTATCGGAGCCCGGGCCTACCCAGAACCACTCGTGAACGTCGCCGTCCGGCTTTCGGGCCGGGCTAGTTCCAGACGTCCAGTTGGAACAGCTTGCGATGTTCCTCGATGGCGAACCGGTCGGTCATGCCCGCGATGTAGTCGCACACGACGCGGGCGCGGCCGGCCTCGTCGCGGTTCTGCGACCGGGCGAACCATTCCGACGGCAGGACGTCGGGCTCGGCCAAGAAGAGGTTGAACATCTCGGCGAGAATGCGGCGGGCCTGGCTGCGCGTCCTATTGACGCGCCAGTGGCGGTACATGCGGGCGTGCAGGAACTGGCGCAGCCGGGCCAAGTCCTCGGTCATGTCGGGCGAGAAGGCGACCAGGGCGTGGTCCAGGGCGCGGACGTCCTGGGCCGACTGCACGCCGGTGGCGGCGGCGCGCTGCAGGGTCTCGCCCATGACGTCGTCGACCATGGCCCCGATCATCCGCCGCACGGCCTCCAGCCGGGTCAGGCGCGGATCCAGGTCCGGGCGCTCGCTGCGCACGGCGGCCAGGATCGGGCCGATCAGCGGCACGTCCATCAGCTCGTCCAGGGTGAACAGCCCCGCCTCGACCCCGTCGTCGATGTCGTGGTTGTTGTAGGCGATGTCGTCGGCCAGGGCCGCGACCTGGGCCTCGGCCGAGGCCCAGGTGTTCAGGCCCAGCTTGTACTCGCTGTCGTACTTGGAGATCGCCTTCCACGACGGCTTGCCCAGCTTCTCGGTCACCGGGCCGTTGTGCTTGATGATCCCTTCGAGGGTCTCCCAGGTCAGGTTCAGGCCGCTGAAGTCCGGATAGCGGCGCTCCAGCTCGGTGACGACGCGGAAGGTCTGGACGTTGTGGTCGAAGCCGCCATACGCCTTCATGCACGACTGCAGCTCGTCCTCGCCGGCGTGGCCGAACGGCGGGTGGCCGATGTCGTGGCCCAGGGCGATGGTCTCGGCCAGGTCGCTGTCCAGGCCCAGGGCCGTGGCCAGCGACCGCGCCACCTGCGCCACCTCCAGCGAATGGGTCAGGCGGGTGCGGAAGTTATCGCCCTCGTGGGCGACGAACACCTGGGTCTTCTCCTTCAGCCGCCGAAAGGCCGAGGTGTGGATGATGCGGTCGCGGTCGCGGGCGAACGGGGTGCGCGTACGGCTCTCGTCTTCCTGGAAACGACGGCCCCGCGAGGTGGCCGGATCCTCGGCATAGGGGGCGCGCTGGACGAAGAAGGGAGACGACGACATGGACGGCCTTTGCTGATCGCCCCTTTCCCTGGGACGCGCAGGCCCTCATATAGGCGAAGTATGGATTTTCCACAGCCATGACCGACACAACCGTCACCCTTTCTTCCAACGCCGCCCGCCGGCTCCGCACCCTCTCCGAGGCCGAGGGCCATCCGGTGATGCTGCGCGTCGCCGTCGACGGCGGAGGCTGCTCGGGCTTCCAGTACCGGTTCGACCTGGTCGAGGCGGCCGAGCCCGACGACCTGAAGGTCGAGCGCGACGGGGCTGCGGCCCTGGTCGACGTCATCTCCCTGGCCCTGCTGAAAGGCTCGGAGATCGATTTCGTCGACGAACTGGCCGGCGCCGAGTTCAAGGTGCGCAACCCCAACGCCAAGTCCAGCTGCGGCTGCGGCGTCAGCTTCTCGATCTAGAACCGGCCGGGGCCGCCTGGCCGGCAGAAGAGCCGAAATCCGGAACCGCGACTTGAGCGGGCCGCCCATGCGCCCTAGCCTCCGCCGGCCTCACGGAGCATTCGATGCGCATCGCCACCTGGAACGTCAATTCCGTCAACGCTCGCCTGGAGAGGGTGCTGGAGTGGTTCGAATCGGCCGCGCCCGACGTGGCCGTGCTCCAGGAGATCAAATGCCTGGACGAGAAGTTCCCGACCGAGGCTTTCGAACGCCTGGGCTACAACGTCGCCGTCCATGGCCAGAAGACCTACAACGGCGTGGCCATGCTCTCGAAGTTCCCACTGGAGGACGTGCGCCGGGGCCTGCCCTTCCTGCATGACGACGAGGTCGACGAGCAGGCGCGCTACATCGAGGCGGTGATCGCCGCCCCGACGCCGCTGCGGATGGTCGGCATCTACCTGCCCAACGGCAATCCGATCGGCACCGAGAAGTTCGCCTACAAGCTGGCCTGGATGAAGCGGTTGCACGCCCACGCCCGGAGCCTTCTGGCCCTGGAGGAGCCGCTGGTCATCGCCGGCGACTACAACGTCATCCCCGAGGCCGAGGACGTGGCCAATCCCGAGGCCTGGCTGGGCGACGCCCTGTTCCAGCCCGAGAGCCGGGGCGCGTTCCGGGCCTTGAAGAACCTGGGCTTCACCGACGCCTACCTGCAGGCCGGCGGTGCCCCGGGCGGCTACACCTTCTGGGACTACCAGGCCGGGGCCTGGCCGCGAAACCTGGGCATCCGCATCGACCACCTGCTGCTGTCGCCCCAGGCGGCGGACCGCCTGGCCGGGGTGGTGATCCACCGCGACGAACGGGACAAGGAAAAGCCTTCCGATCACGTTCCCGTGGTCGCCGAGCTGTCGCTCTGAACGGCAACTGTTCGTAAACGGGGACTCTCGCTAGCCTAGGGCCATGAGCGAACTTTGGCGTCTCTTGCTGCTCGTGACCCTGTCGGCGTCCGCGGTGACCTTCGTGGGCAGCGCCGCCATCTGGTTCATGGACGAGGAGCGCCGGGTCCGCCGCGCGCTGCGCCACGTGCTGAAGGGCGCGCCGGAGACCGTGATCGTCGCCAAGGGTCGCGGCCGGGGCGCGGGCTTCAACTTCACCACTAACCAGGCCGCCGTGGCCTGGGACAGCGGGGCCTGGTGCCTGATCTACCGCATCGACGAGCTGATGGGGGCCGAGCTGTCGGTCGACGGCCAGGTGATCGGCCGGGTGTTCCGCGGCGAGCCGCGTCGGGCGATCGACCAGATCGTGCAGCAGGCCGCCCTGGTGACCCTGAAGCTGATCTTCGACGATCCGCGCCATCCCGACTTCGAGCTGGACCTCTGGCTGGAGGGCGACCAGCAGCGCCGCGAGAGCCGTTCGCCCGCCGACGCCATCCAGGAAGCCAACCGCTGGCTGCTGCGCGCCGACGCGATCGTCCGCCGACCGCTGGCGCCCAAGGCCAGGCCCGCGCCCGCGACGGAACCGGCCATCCAGACCCGCCCACCTGCCGTCGAGCCGGACGTCGCGCGCGCCGCGCCCAAGCCCTACACCCCCGCCCTTGAGACCGTCAGCGCCGCGCCGCCAGCGCGTCCGTCCGCCACCGCTCCGCTGTTCGACGAACTCGACACCACCGCCGACCCGATGGACGCTCCCTGGGAGGCGGACGACGCTGTCGACGACGATCCGCCGCCCCTCCCCGAAAAGACCTACAAGCCGGTCTCAAAGGCGGCCCGCCCGCCCAAGGACGACCAGGACGAGCTGCCTTTCGACCTGGACGACTGATCCCGTTTGACTCCCGGCGCGTTTGACCGCCCCAATGTCTCGCCTAGCTGGGAGTTCCGATCGATGCGCCTCGTTCTCGCCGTCGCCCTCGCCGTCTGCTGCGCCGCGCCAGCCCTGGCCGCCACGCCGCCCCTGGCGCTCAACCCAGCCGACACCAACCGCGACGGCGTGGTCGGCGCCGAGGAGGCGGCGGCCTCGCTCGACCGGGATCGCGGCGTCATCGTCCCGGTCAGGCTGCCCGCCTCGGCCCGCGCCGCGGCGGCGGTGGAGCAGCGCCGGACGATGTTCGACCAGGGCCTGCTGCGCCCAAACGACTTCCGCGCCCCGGCGCCGGAGGATCGCCCGCGGGAAGACCTATTCTACAAGGATTTCAAGAAGATCAAGAAATAGGGAGACCGCCGTGCATCTCCCGCGTTCTCTGACGGTCGCTATCCTGGCCACCGCCCTGTTCTGCCCGATCTTGGCTCAGGCCCAGGAGCTGGTGCGGCTTCGGCTCGATCCCGCCGACACTGACGGCGACGGCAAGGTCAGCGACGCCGAGCGCTTCACCCGGCTGGCGACCGCACCGCCCTCTCCCGGTCCCGTCGAAGCCTTTCAACGAGACCGCCCGCTGATCGCCCTCCGGCCGCCCAATGTCGACCCGCCCGGAGCCTTGGAGATGGCCCGGCGTGTCGAACCGCCGAGCGAGTTCGAGGCGGCGCTCGAGGATCGCTTCAATCGCGAACTCGAGCGCCGTGGAAAGATCGACAAGCGCCCGATAGAGCGCACCCGCCCCGACTAGAGGTCGGCGTAGACGTGGGTCTCGGCCTTGGCGCCCGGATGGGTGGTCGCGCCCAGATAGGCGGGGCCCACCAGCTGGGCGAACTTCCAGATCGCGCCGCTGTTGTAGTCGTGCCCGCGCGGCTGCCAGTGCCGGCGGCGGTTCTCCAGCTCGATCGGATCGACCTCGAGGTCGATCGTGCCCTTCGTGGCGTCGATGCTGATGATGTCGCCGTCCTTGACCAGGGCGATCGGCCCGCCCACGGCGGCTTCCGGCCCCACGTGGCCGACGCACAGGCCGCGGGTGGCGCCCGAGAAGCGGCCGTCGGTGATCAGGGCGATGTTCTCCACGCCCTGGCCGTAGATGGCGGCGGTGGTCGACAGCATCTCGCGCATGCCCGGCCCGCCCTTGGGGCCTTCGTAGCGGATGACCAGGACGTCGCCTTCCTTGTAGTCGCGGTTCGACACCGCCTCGAAGCAGGCCTGCTCGCCGTCGAACACCCGGGCCGGGCCGCGGTGCACCTGGTGCTTGAGGCCGGCCACCTTGACGATGCCGCCCTCGGGGGCCAGCGAGCCCCACAGACCGACGACACCGCCGGTCGGCGACAGCGGATTGGAGACCGGGCGGATCACGTCCTGGTCGTCGCGCCAGACCACATTGGCCAGGTTCTCGGCCAGGGTCTTGCCGGTGACGGTCATGACGTCGCCGTGCAGCAGGCCGGCGTCCAGAAGGGTGCGCAGCAGCATCGGCACGCCGCCGGCCTCGCCCATGTCCTTGGCCACGTAGCGGCCGCCGGGCTTGAGATCGGCGATATAGGGCGTGCGGGCAGCGATCTCGGCCACGTCCTTGAGGGTGAATTCGATGCCGCACTCGTGGGCCATGGCCGGCAGGTGCAGGGCGCCGTTGGTCGAGCCGCCGGTGGCGGCGACGACGACGGCGGCGTTCTCGAAGGCCTTGCGGGTGCAGATGTCGCGCGGACGGATGTTCTGCTCGATCAGCCGCATCACCGCCTCGCCCGAGGCCACGGCGTACTGGTCGCGGTCCAGGTACGGGGCCGGCAGGGCCGACGACAGCGGCAGGGCCAGGCCGATGGCTTCCGACACGCAGGCCATGGTGTTGGCCGTGAACTGGCCGCCGCAGGCGCCGTCCGACGGACAGGCGTGCTGCTCCAGCTCGCACAGGGTCTTGGCGTCCATGGTCCCGGCCGCGTGGGCGCCGACGCCCTCGAACACGTCCATGACCGTGATGTCGCGACCCTGGAAGCGGCCGGGCAGGATCGAACCGCCGTACAGGAACACGGACGGCACGTTCAGGCGCAGCATGGCCATCATCATGCCCGGCAGGCTCTTGTCGCAGCCGGCGACCCCGACCAGGGCGTCATAGCCGTGGCCGCGCATGGTCAGCTCGACCGAGTCGGCGATCACGTCGCGGCTGACGAGGGACGAGCGCATGCCCTCGTGGCCCATGGCGATGCCGTCGGTCACGGTGATGGTGCAGAACTCACGCGGGGTGCCGCCGGCCGCCTTGACGCCCTTGGCCACGGCGTTGGCCTGGCGCATCAGGGCGGTGTTGCAGGGCGCGGCCTCGTTCCAGCACGAGGCCACGCCCACGAACGGCTGGGCGATCTCGCGGGTGCCAAGCCCCATGGCGTAGTAATACGAGCGGTGCGGCGCGCGGGCCGGCCCTTCGGTTACATGCCGGCTCGGGAGTTGCGACTTGTCCCAGGTGCCGTCGGGTTTTTTGGTCATCAGAGTACGCCTTCCAAATCGTGCGCCGTGGTTAGCTCAGCTAGGAGCGCGACGAAAGGGTTGGACGCCGAGTTTTTGCCGGAAACCGGGCGCTCGACGCGTGTTTCATTGCGAACGGTTCGCGGAAGCATGGCCGCCGCGCATGATCAGACCCCTGCTCCTTCAAGCTGCCACGTCGCCGGCGCCAAGCGGGCTATACGGCGGCGCCAGAATAATGGTACCGGTCCCAATGACACCGCTCCAGCACGAGGGCGGACCATTGCAGGAAGGGACCCGCCGCCATGACCATCACCCCCGCCAGGACCTTGTTCCGCGGCGCGATCCTGGCCTCGGCCCTGGCGAGTCTCCTGGCGGGATCCGCCTTCGCCCAGGGCAAGCCGGCCGTCCGCCACATCGCCATCGACGCCAAGGCGCCGACCACGCCGCGCGACCGCTTCTACGACCTGTCGGTGGGTTCGGACTATCCAGGCACCCTGCTGCGCGACGACAGCCTGGGCCAGATGAAGATCGCCCGCGACGAGCTTGGGTTCCGCTATGTCCGCTTCCACGCCATCTTCCACGACGTGCTGGGAACCTATCGCGTCGTCGACGGCAAGCCGGTCTATGACTGGACCAAGATCGACCAGTTGTACGACCGCCTGCTGAGGATGGGCGTCAAGCCGTTCGTCGAGCTGGGCTTCACCCCCGACGCGATGAAGACCTCCGAACAGACGATCTTCTACTGGAAGGGCAACACCTCCCATCCCGATCCCAAGCAGTGGGCGGGCCTGGTCGACGCCTTCGTGCGGCACTGCCAGCAGCGCTACGGCGAGGCCGAGGTGCGGTCCTGGTATTTCGAAGTCTGGAACGAGCCCAACCTCGACGGCTTCTGGGAAAAGGCCGACCAGAAGGCCTATTTCGAGCTCTATGACCTGACGGCGAAGACCATCAAGGCGATCGATCCGACCCTGAAGGTTGGCGGCCCTTCGACCGCCGGCGCGGCCTGGACGCCCGAATTCCTGAGCCATGTCCAGGCCTCGGGCGCGCCGGTCGACTTCGTCACCACCCACACCTACGGCGTCGACGGCGGCTTCCTGGACGAGAATGGCCGGGGCGACACCAAGCTGTCGCCCTCACCGGACGCCATCGTCGGCGACGTGCGTCGGGTGCGAAAGGAGATCGAGGCTTCGTTCAAGCCCGGCCTGCCGCTCTATTTCACCGAATGGAGCACCAGCTACACGCCGCGTGACCCGGTGCACGACTCCTATGTCAGCGCGCCCTACATCCTCAGCAAGCTGAAGGCCAGCGAGGGCCTGGTACAGGGCATGAGCTACTGGACCTACAGCGACCTATTCGAGGAGCCGGGCCCGCCGACCGCGCCGTTCGAGGGCGGCTTTGGCCTGATGAACCCGCAGGGGATCCGCAAGCCGGCCTGGTTCGCCTACAAGTACCTGAACCAGCTGGGCGACAAGGCGGTGAAGGTCGCCGACGCGGAAAGCTGGGTGACCGCCGACAAGGGCGGCGTCCAGGCCCTGGTCTGGGCCTTCCGCCAGCCCGTGCAGGCGGTCAGCAACCGGCCCTACTACACCAAGGTGCAGCCGACGTCGGACATCGAGCCGGTCAGCCTGGACCTGAAGGGCCTGAAGCCCGGCCGCTACGACGTCCAGATCTTCCGTACAGGCTTCAAGGCCAACGACGCCTACACGGCCTATCTGGAGCTGGGCTCGCCCAAGACGCTGACCGAACAGCAGGTGCGCGACCTCAACGCCCTGACCGTGGACAAGCCCGAGACGCGGGCGCTGACCGTCGGCAAGACGGGCGCGGCCAGCGTGTCGGTGACCATGCGAGCCAACGACGTGGTGCTGGTCAAGGTGGCGCCGAAATAGGGCGGCTCGGCTTGCAGGACCTTGGGTGGTCCTCGTCCTTCGACAAGCTCAGGATGAGGACCATTTACAGGCCCCGACAGCAGAAAACGTCTTCCTGAGCCTGTCGAAGGACGAGATTTCGCCCCAGGACTGATGTCGAACTCGCTAGACGCCCAGCAGGCGGTCGCGTTGCTGGTGGATCACGGCCGCCAGGTGGTCGCCGACCGCGCGCACCGCCGCCAGCCGACGCAGATCCTCGTGCATGGCCAGCCACAGGCCGCGCCGGGGCGGCGCGGCGTCTGACCAGCGACGCAGTCCCGGGTCTGCGTCGGCCATGAAGCAGGGCAGCAGCACCACGCCCAGGCCGGCCCTCGCCGCCGGTTGCAGGATGGCCATGTCGTTGCTGCGGAAGCTGACCGGCCGCCCGGTCGCAAAGGCGCGCAGCCATTCCTGCTGCGGCAGGCGGTCCATCTCGGCGTCGTAACTGACCAGCGACCACTCGCCGTCCGGTCCGTGCGGGTAGTCGACGGCGGCGTAGAGCGCATAGGCCATCTCGCCGATCTTGCGGGCCACGCTGGTCGCCTCGTCCGGCGCCTGCAGGCGCAGGGTCAGGTCGGCCTCGCGCCGGGTCAGCGACACCAGGGACGCCTCGCCGCGCAGGGTGACGGTGATCGACGGCTGGTCCCGACGCAGGGAGGCCAGGCCGCCGGCCAGCATGAACATCGCCAGGGCCGGCGGGGCGCTGACCACCACCTCGACCTTCGACGGCCGGCGCTCGGCCTGGACCAGGCGCTCGACCGCCAGGACCCGGTCCTCCATGTCGAAGGCCAGGGCCGCGATCCGCTCGCCGGCCCGGGTCAGGGCTGTGCCCCGCCCCCGGCGCTCCAACAGCCGCAGGCCGGTGCGCGCCTCCAGGGCGGCGATCCGTCGGCCGACCGTGGCGTGGTCGACGCCCAGGGTCCGGGCCGCGCCCGAAAGCGACCCCTGCCGCCCCACGGCGGCCAGATGACGGAGATCTTCCCAATCCATTCGTGCATTTTTGCACAAGATGGTTGCGAGATGATGGAATTTTCATGAGGTCGGCGCTCGGCGCATCCTGGTGGTCCCAAAGGAGAGCCCCATGACCCGCAACATCGAACTCGTCGCCCCGGGCGGCGTCGACCAACTCCAACTGGTCCGCCGCCCGCTCGCGCCCCCCGCCGCCGGAGAGGTGCGGGTTCGCCACCACGCCATCGGCGTCAACTTCATCGACATCTACTACCGGACGGGCCTCTATCCCCTGCCCCTGCCGGGCGTGCTCGGGGTCGAGGGCGCGGGGATGGTGGAAGCCGTCGGCGACGCTGTCGAGGATGTCTCGGTCGGCGACCGCATCGCCTATGCCGGCGCGCCGCTGGGCGGTTATGCCGAGGTCCGCAACCTGCCGGCGGCCCGCGCCATCAGGCTACCGGCCGACATCGACACACGCCTCGCAGCCGGCGCCATGCTGCGCGGCCTGACGGTCCAGATGCTGCTGCGGGGTCCGCGTCCGCCCGCCCCCGGCTCGACCCTGCTGGTGCACGCCGCCGCGGGGGGCTTGGGACAGTTGCTGACCCGCTGGGCCGCCCAGCTGGGTTTCTCGGTCATCGGCACGGTCAGTTCCGAGGCGAAAGCCCAGGTTGCCCGCGAAGCCGGCGCGGCGCAGGTGATCGTCGGCCGCGACGCCGACTTCGTCGCCCAAACCCTCGACCTGACCGACGGCCGGGGCGTCGACGTCGCCTATGACGGCCTGGGCGGCGACTATCTGCGCAGGACTTTCGACGCCGTCACGCCGTTCGGCATGGTGGTCAATGTCGGCCAGGCGGCCGGCGCCGCCCCGCCCGTGCTGGTCGGCGACCTGAGCAAGCGCGGCCTGGCCCTGTGGCGCCCCAGCATCATGGCCTATGTCGCGGACGTTTCCCGCTACCGGACGGCGGCGGCCGACCTGCTGGGCGCGCTCGGTCGCGGCGAACTGACGGTCGAGATCGGCCAGACCTATGCCCTGGAAGAGGCCGGGAAGGCCCAGGCCGACCTGGAGGCCGGGCGGACGACGGGCAGCCTGCTGCTGATCCCCTAGCCCGGCCGTTGGCGAGGCCCGCCCTAGCCGCCCGCCGCCTGCTCCACCGCCAGGCCCAGGTCCAGCGCGCGGGCCGCCTCCTCGCCGGTGACCACCGGTCGCGGGGCCTCGCCGCGCACCGCCTTCAGGAAGCCGACCACGCTCTGGCCCAGGGGGTCCTTGCCGGCCAGCGTCTCGGTGAAATTCTCGATCAGCGGGAACGGGGTGGTGTTGCGGAAGGTGCGGGCCAGGAAGTCGATCTCGACCTCGCCCGAGGGGTAGACCACCTTCATGGTCCGCTCGCGGGCCTCCGCCACGCGGGAGCTGTCAAACACGGCGGTGAAGCCGTTGTCGAAGGTGGCCTCGGCCTTGACCCAATCGAGGGAAGTGGAACGGGTGATCGCCCCCTCGCCTTCCACCGTGACAGGTTCGCCGTCGCAGAGGGCCAGGGCCAGGTCGATGTCGTGGATCATCAGGTCCAAAACCACCGAGACGTCCAGGTTGCGGTCCGAGGGCGTGCCCCGACGGACAGCTTCCAGGCGCAGCGGCTGTTCGGGGATGTCCAGCAGGCCCATGGCCTGGAACACTACGCGCTCCTGGTGGCCGCAGGCCAGGGCCACGCCGGCCTTGGCCGCGGCCGCGACCAGGGCGTCGGCGTCGTCCGGGGTCACGGCCAGGGGCTTTTCGGAATAGACCGGCTTGCCGGCCCTCAACGCCGCCAGGCCGGCCTTGGCGTGGTGCACGGCCGGGGTGGCGACGGTGACCACGTCGACGGCGGCCAGGAAGGCGTCCATGTCGGCGTAGGCTTGGGCGCCCAGGGGCCCGGCCAGGGCCTGGGCCCGCGCCAGGTCGATGTCGAACACCGCCGTCAGAGCGACGCCGTCCAGCTCGACATACTTCTTGGCATGGTAGCCGCCGAACACGCCCGCGCCCACGACGCCGGCCCTGAGGAGATCTTGGGTCATGGCCGCTGTCTATCCCGTTCGCTTTCGCGCGGGAAGGCGCTGGAGGCGCGGGCGAGATCAGGTTAAACGTTCGTTTAAACAACACGCCCCGATCACGGGGTCCCTGGGAGAACGACCATGGTCACGTCGCGCGAAATCCGTCTGAAGAGCCGTCCGGTAGGCGCTCCGGCTCAAGAGAACTTCGAGCTGGCCAGCGTCGAGGTCGCTCCGCCCGGCGACGGCGAGATCCAGGTCCGGAACCTGTGGATGTCGGTCGATCCCTACATGCGCGGCCGCATGACCGACCGGAAGAGCTATGTGCCGCCGTTCGAGCTGGGCAAGGCCCTGCAGGGCGGCGCGATCGGCGAAGTCACGGCCTCGAACGACCCCGACTTCAAGCCCGGCGACATCGTCTCGACGATGTTCGGCTGGCGCGAAGTGTTCAACGTCTCGCCCAAGGCCCTGGCCGCCGGCGGCATGGGGGCGGTGACGAAGATCGACACCCACGGCCTGCCGCCGCAGACCTTTCTTGGCGTGGCCGGCATGCCGGGCCTGACCGCCTATGTCGGCCTGCTGCGCATCGCGGCCCTGAAGGACGGCGACGTCGTCTTCGTCTCGGCCGCCGCCGGGGCTGTCGGCCAGGTGGTCTGCCAGATCGCCAAGCTGAAGGGCCACACGGTGATCGGTTCGGCCGGCGGGCCCGAGAAGGTCGCGTTCCTCAAGAGCATCGGCGTCGATCACGTCATCGACTACAAGGCCACGCCCGACGTCGTGGCGGAACTCGAGAAGGCCGCGCCCAAGGGGATCGACGTCTATTTCGAGAATGTCGGCGGCGTGCATCTGGAAGCCGCCCTGAACTCGGCGCGCCCCTTCGCCCGCTTCGCCCTGTGCGGGATGATCTCGCAGTACAACGAGACCGGAAAGCTGACCGGCCCGTCCAACATCATCCAGGCCGTGGGCAAGAGCCTGCGGCTGGAAGGCTTCATCGTCTCCAACCACTACGACCTGGCGCCGCAGTTCCTCAAGGACATGGCCGGCTGGATCGGAGCGGGCCAGATCAAGTGGAACGAGACCGTGGAGGAAGGCGTCGAGCGCGCGCCCGACGCCTTCATCAAGCTCTTCAAGGGCGAGAACCTCGGGAAGATGCTGGTGAAGCTGGGGTAGCGAAGCGAGGACTCTGTCACTTGCCCCCACCTGACCGCTTCGCGGCCTGTCCGCCCCCATAGGGGGCGGAGCCGGAAGCGCGAGGCTCTTCCCCCTCCGGGGGAGGAGCGCCGCAGGCGCGGAGGGGGCAAGTGATCCCCCCTAGCGCCACTGAGTCGGCCTCCCCGCCTCTTGCGGAGCGTGAAAACGGCCCCCATTTGCGCTCCTCACCCCAGGCAACCAACCTGTCCCCATCGCCGCTATCCCAAGCGGTACGCCACTTTGCGCGGCGCCCCTGTGTTAAAGCGGCGCAGCGGCACGGCAGCCCCTTCCAATGCTGCCGCGTTTCCATATCTAATCCTATGTAAGGCGGGTGGTTCGGCCCGCCGGGAGAAAGCGGTCAATGGCCGAGCGAAAGCAAGGCGGACAAAACAGCGGCGCGGGCTCTTCGGTGATCACGGAAGTGAAACCGAAGACACAGAAGCCTTCGTTGTATCGCGTACTGATCTTGAATGACGACTATACTCCGATGGAGTTCGTCGTTTACGTACTTGAACGTTTCTTCAACAAGTCGCGCGAAGATGCGACCCGGATCATGCTGCACGTTCATCAGCATGGCGTCGGCGTTTGCGGCGTTTTCACCTACGAAGTTGCCGAGACCAAGGTCGCGCAAGTGATCGACTCGGCGCGCAGGCATCAGCACCCCCTGCAGTGCACCATGGAAAAGGATTGAGGAGCCTCCCCTTGCCCTCTTTTTCGCGCCCACTTGAAGAATCCCTGCATCGCGCCGTCGCTTACGCCAACCAGCGCAAGCACGAATACGCCACGCTCGAACATCTGCTGCTGTCGCTCACCGACGACGACGACGCGGCCGGCGTCATGCGCGCCTGCGATGTCGACCTCAACGCTCTGAAGAAGAGCCTCGTGAACTATCTCGACGTCGAACTGGCCTCGCTGGTCGTCGATGACGAGGACGACGCCAAGCCCACGGCGGGCTTCCAGCGCGTGATCCAGCGCGCGGTGATCCACGTCCAATCGTCCGGTCGCGAAGAAGTGACCGGCGCCAACGTGCTGGTGGCGATCTTCTCGGAACGCGAGAGCCACGCCGCCTACTTCCTGCAAGAGCAGGACATGACCCGCTACGACGCGGTCAACTTCATCGCCCACGGCATCGCCAAGAAGGCCGGCGCCTCCGAGCCGAAGACGGCCAAGGGCGCGACGGTCGAGGAAGACGTCGAGAAGCCCAACGCCAAGACCGGCGGCGAGGCCCTCGAAGCCTACTGCGTCGACCTCAACGAAAAGGCCCGCCAGGGCAAGGTCGACCCGCTGATCGGCCGCGCGAACGAAGTGGAACGCGCGATCCAGATCCTGTGCCGCCGGACCAAGAACAACCCGCTGCTGGTCGGTGAGCCCGGGGTCGGCAAGACCGCCATCGCCGAGGGCCTGGCCCGCAAGATCATCACCCACCAGGTCCCCGAAGTCCTGGCGGAAGCCACCATCTACTCGCTCGACATGGGCGCGCTGCTGGCCGGCACCCGCTATCGCGGCGACTTCGAGGAACGCGTCAAGCAGGTGGTCAAGGAACTGGAGAACCACCCCAACGCGGTGCTGTTCATCGACGAGATCCACACGGTGATCGGCGCCGGCGCCACCTCGGGCGGGGCGATGGACGCCTCCAACCTGCTCAAGCCCGCCCTGGCCTCGGGCACCCTGAGGTGCATGGGCTCGACCACCTACAAGGAGTTCCGCCAGCACTTCGAGAAGGACCGGGCCCTGGTCCGTCGCTTCCAGAAGATCGACGTCAACGAGCCGACGGTGGAAGACACCATCAAGATCCTCAAGGGGCTGAAGACCTACTACGAGGATTTCCACAAGCTGAAGTACACCAACGACGCCCTGAAGGTGGCGGTGGAGCTGTCGGCCAAGTACATCACCGACCGCAAGCTGCCCGACAAGGCGATCGACGTGATCGACGAGGCCGGCGCGGGCCAGATGCTGCTGCCGGAAGGCCGCCGCAAGAAGGTCCTGGGCGTCAAGGAAATCGAGGCCGTCGTGGCCAAGATCGCCCGCATCCCGCCCAAGTCGGTCTCCAAGTCCGACACCGAGTCCCTGCGCGAGCTGGAAGCGGACCTGAAGCGCGCCGTGTTCGGCCAGGACGAGGCGCTGCTGCAGTTGTCCTCGGCCATGAAGCTGGCCCGGGCCGGCCTGCGCGACCCGGACAAGCCGATCGGCAGCTATCTGTTCAGCGGCCCGACCGGCGTCGGCAAGACCGAAGCCGCCAAGCAGCTGGCCTCGACGCTCGGGATCGAGATGATCCGCTTCGACATGTCGGAGTACATGGAGCGCCACACCGTCAGTCGCTTGATCGGGGCCCCTCCCGGCTATGTCGGCTACGACCAGGGCGGCCAGCTGACCGACGCCGTCGACCAGCACCCGCATGCCGTGGTGCTGCTGGACGAGATCGAGAAGGCCCACTCGGACGTCTACAACATCCTGCTCCAGGTCATGGACCACGGGGTGCTGACCGACAGCAACGGCAAGAAGGTCGACTTCAGGAACGTCATCCTGATCATGACCACCAACGCCGGGGCCTCGGACGCCCAGCGCCAGGCGATCGGCTTCGGCCGCGACAAGGTGCAGGGCGAGGAAGAGGCCGCCCTCAAGCGCCTGTTCACGCCCGAGTTCCGCAACCGCCTGGACGCCGTGGTGCAGTTCAAGCCGCTGACGCCGGAGATCATCCGCCAGGTCGTGCAGAAGTTCGTCATGCAGATGGAGGCCCAGCTGGCCGACCGGAACGTGACGGTCTCGCTGAGCGACGACGCGGCCGACTGGCTGGCCAAGAACGGCTTCGACGAGCTCTACGGCGCCCGCCCCTTGGCGCGGGTCATCCAGGAACACATCAAGAAGCCGCTGGCCGACGACATCCTGTTCGGACGCCTGGTCCGCGGCGGCCACGTCAAGGTGGTGCTGGAGAACGGCAAGATCGCCTTCGAGATCGAGTCCAATCCGGAAAAGCCCGGCAAGGCCGCCAAGGAAGACGAAGCCGAACCGGCGCTCACCGAGTAGGGTCGGCCGGCTAGGACGCGACAGCGAAAGGCCCGGAGCGATCCGGGCCTTTTTGCTTTTCGCGCTCGAAACGCAAGGTTGCTCACCACGCCGACGCTACCTAGGCTGAAGGCTGTTTTGGGGACCGTCATGCATCAGTCGCTTCGTTCACTGGCCGCAGCGGCGGTCACCTTGGCCTGCGTCGGCGGGTGCGACGCCGCGCCAGCCAAGCCCGCGAAGGTCATCGCCATGCCGGCGGCCAGTCCCCAGGCCGACGCCCTGCGCGACAAGCTGGGCCGATCGGTGCTCGACACCCCCGGCGTTGTGCTGCCCGATAATCACCAGGCCCTCGACGCCGCCATGGCGCGGCGGGACTGGAACTATCTAACCTCAGTCGTCCGCGACCCAGGCAACGCCGAAAACATGATGCGTCTGCTCAACTGGGAACGCTATCAGACCTATCGCGGCGGCGGCTATGGCGTCACCTACATGTACGTCACCACGCTGGCCATGGCGGCCAATTCCTACGACAAGGCCGCCGCCAAGGACCCCAGCTTCGCCCAGACAGCTCGCGGCCTGCGCATGGGGGCCCTGACCCAGCTACTCTACACCTACGCTGTGATCGCCGTGGACGGCGTACGCTGCGCCGATCCGACGGCGCCGCAGGCTCACCGCGACCAAATCGCCGGGTTCACCGACGAACTGCGGCTTTCAGTCAACCAGCTTTCCCACCAGGAGCGCGTCACCGTCCTGATGACGGCCGTTCGCCAGGAACAGGAACTGGCCCCCGTGCGCGATCCCGATCCGGACCTGTGCCGGGGCGGCCTCGACGATCTGGGCGAGGCCCTGGAAGCCCACGCCGAACGAGCCACTACCACAGGGCCTCAGCCCGGCTACCCCGGCACGAACGTCTTGGTCCCGATCGATCCCGCAGCCCCGCCCAAATACAGCGACCGCGCTCTTTGGACCGTGCGACAGGAGAAGGTGCGCGACGGCCTGCCAGATGCGCTCGGCGCCCTCGTCGGCATGACCCGCAACAAATAGAATCCGTCGTCGGCGCCTTGGCTCAGCGGTCCTCGTCGCGCCGGTCTCGTATCGCGTTCACCCGGGGCCAGATGCGGTGGTGCTCGAGCTAGAGCGCCGCCGCGATCTTCTCGGCCAGGGCCATCAGCTCTTCGGTGTCGGCCATGCCTTCGCCGTGCCGCCCCAGCGCCTCGCCCTCGTAGCGGGGGATGATGTGGAAGTGCAGGTGGAAGATGGTCTGGCCGGCCGGCGCGCCGTTGAACTGGGTTACCACCACGCCGTCGGGCTTCAGGGCGGTCACCACCGCCTGGGTCACCTTCTGCACCGCCCCGATCAGCCGCCCCAGGGTCTTGGTCTCGGCCTCCAGCAGGTTGCGGGCCTGGCTGGTCTTGGAGACCACCAGCACGTGGCCGCGCGACTGCGGGAAGACGTCCATGAAGGCCAGGACCTGATCGTCCTCGAACACCTTCACGGCCGGGACCTCGCCGCGGATGATCTTGGCGAAGATGTTGTCGGCGTCGTAGCTTCCGTGAAGGCTCATGATCGTCTCCGGCGTGATCGAACCCGTACCTAGCAAACCGGGAGAAGCGCGCAAATGACCACCGCGCCAGCGCCGCGGGACGGGCCGGCCGAACGAGCCGGCCATTTCGGAGGACTGCGCCCATGACCGAACACCTGACCGAACGCCAGCGGAAGTGGTTCGCCTCGGTGCGGGAAGGCCTGGCGCGCGAGACCGGCAAGAGCCTGGAGGACTGGGTGGTGATCGCAAGGACCTGCCCCGAGACCAAGCCCCGCGCCCAGCTCGCCTGGCTCAAGGCGCACCATGGCCTGGGCCAGAACCGGGCCAGCTATGTGCTGTCCGTCGCCTTCCCGTCCGAGCGGGCCTGGGACAATCCCGACGAGACCCGCACCGCCCTCTGGACCGATCCGGCCTCGCTGGCGATCCTGCAGGCGCTGGAGACAGCGGTGGCTGGCCTGGACGGCCTGGTCACCGGCCAACGCAAGGGCTTCACCGCCTGGTCGCGCGAATTCCAGTTCGCGGCCGCCAAGCCGGTCAAGGGCGGAACGGCGGTGCTGGGCCTGGCCGTGACGCCGGACGCCTCCCCTCGCCTGTTGGAACCGAAGAACGAAAGCTGGTCCGAGCGCCTGAAGGCCAAGCTGCCGCTGGCCTCGCCAGTTGATGTGGACGACGAGGTCCGCGCGTTGCTGAAGGCGTCCTGGGAGCGATCCTGAGACGCCGCGCGCCTCAGCCGTCGCGGCGGAACGGCGAGAACTCCTCGGTCAGCACCGCCATTTCGGCGTCGACCGCCTCTCGTTCACGCTCAAGATAGCGGGCCACGGGCTCGCGCAGGGCCGGATCGGCGATCCAGTGGGCCGAATAGACGGGGCTGGGCAGGTAGCCGCGCGCGATCTTGTGCTGCCCCTGGGCGCCGGCCTCGACGCGCGGCAGGCCCAGGCGGATGCCGTGCTCGATGGCCTGATAGTAGCAGAGCTCGAAATGCAGGAACGGGACGTCCTCGGTGCAGCCCCAGTGGCGGCCGTAGAGGCAGTCGTCGCCGATCAGGTTCAGGGCCCCGGCGATCCAGGGGCCGCCCGGCCGACGGGCCAGGATCAGCAGCACCTTGTCGGCCATCCGCTGGCCCAGCAGCGAATAGAATGCCCGGTTCAGATAGGGCCGACCCCACTTGCGGCCGCCGGTGTCCATGTAGAAGCCGAAAAAGGCGTCCCAGTGGTCCTCGGTCAGCTGGTCGCCGGTCAGGGCGACGATCTCGAGGCCCGCCTGGGCGTCGCGGCGCTCGCGGCGGATGGTCTTGCGGCGGTTGGACGACAGGGCGACCAGGAAGTCGTCGAAGTTGGCGTAGCCGCTGTTGAACCAGTGATACTGCTGGTCCTGGCGGCGCAGCATGCCGCGCTGGCCCAGCCATCCCCACTCGTCGGCCGTCGGGAAGGTCACGTGCAGCGACGAGGCGTCCAGGCGATCGCAAAGGGTCAGGGCCCCGCCCAGCAGCGCCGATCGGCCGTCATCGACATCGATGTCGGGCCGCACGATCAGTCGTGGCCCGGTCACCGGTGAAAACGGCGCCGAGCACTGGAGCTTGGGATAGTAGTGTCCACCGGCCCGCTCGTAGGCGTCGGCCCAGCTGTGATCGAAGACATATTCGCCTTGGCTGTGGGACTTCAGGTACAGCGGCATGACCGCCGCCACCCGGCCGGCCTCGTCCTGGACGGACAGGTGATGCGGCGCCCAGCCGGTGCGTTCCACCGCGCAGCCGCTCTCCTCCAGGGCGTTGAGGAAATCGAAGCTGACGAAGGGATCGCCATGCGGGGCGGCGCAGGCGTCCCAGGCGTCGCGACCGATCTCGGCGATGCGCCGGTGGACACGCACCTCCGCCCTGAGGGCTGTCACGCGGCGAAACCCTCGAAGATCAGGTTGTCGCAATGGTCGCGGACGCTGTCCCACTGCTCGGCCGACCGCACGGTCCAGGCGATGACCGGCATGCCCTTGGCGCGCAGGGCG